>Ga0315915_1000322_pt1 | contig 45486 bp, 27 predicted proteins | sample MpolbnodulesMG_FD_207738 | JGI IMG/M metagenome (GOLD analysis project Ga0315915, IMG submission 207738) | Medicago polymorpha root nodule microbial communities from Los Angeles, California, United States - branched nodules | ecosystem: Host-associated > Plants > Roots > Nodule | place: USA... | reverse complement strand
CAAACGGACCCTAAACATGTTAGGTCCGTCCTGTCCACACACCACCTCACCTTACACTAGGCCATATTTGTGCGAGAACACCTCAAACCACAATCCACACTGCTCATCCCCAACACCAATTTCTGAATACATCAACATAGCAAAAAGGAGAGAACCCCCATATCTTGTGATTGTTTATATAGTTAAAACATTTTATTAGGACTAATTTTCATTATATTTGGAAAATTTAAAGAAAAAGTTTGTTAACTAAAGACACCGTGTTAATTATTATTTTTTCAGAAATAAAAGTATATCTCCCAATTTTATCATATGAAATATAAATATTTAGAAAATAATAATATTGTATATAATATGATGAAACATTAAAATTTACTAACCTAAATTTATTCAATTTTAAAACTTGTGATCTTACCAACATATACAATTGACATATAACTTTGTACTTTAAAACATGTGGTCATGTTTGACCCAAAAAATATGATCATGAATTTGATCTTTAATCGATACACACGAAGTAACACTTGTTGAAAAAAAATCATCCCTCTAAGTCGATCGTGTATCTCAAATGATTAGTCTCTAGTTTTCGACTAAAAAACCTTCAGCAACCAAAAGTAAAAAAGAAAGTATGATCTTCTATTTTCTTTGTTGATGATATATACAAGATTGACAGAGAATTTTGTGGGGATGTTCTGAAAAGATAAAAGAATCAATGTCAAAATCAGTACTTGGCAAAAGTCTAGAGCACAAGCCAGAAGCACATGTCGACCACACGCCATAGTATAGAATTAAGACTTTTATGCTACGTGTCATTTTCATGTATGGTGGGAGCCATTATCCACTAAGTATCAAGTATCCACACTACGTAGCCAGTGATCATATCATTCACAAATTTACACCATCATCTATAAATATGCGAATCACATAGCTAGCCACAAATAATTGCATTGATGCCAATAGGAAAAACAAATTAAAGTATTAAACCTTCGCTTCTTATTGTTCTTGAACTTAGACACCGAATTTGTGCATGATGTGATGTATGTGGTAAACTTTACTTTCAAACCTATCTATCTATCTTCTAGTGCTCCATATTCTATGGTCCTCATGATAGAAATATAATTTCCACAATCATCATCTTAAAATGGTGTGTATAAATTTTTACCAACCTAGCATGTTTATGAAGAAACGGCAAATTAAACTACCCGAGATACTTACATAAATATGTATTGACTTACTCCAACAGTTTGATTTAGTGGTAAAAAGACAGATATTAAACGTGAAGATTTCAAGTTTGAGTCTTGCTAATACATTTAAAATGAGGTTAATGTAGACAACTCTTTAAACCCTAAGTATTATCTGTCTTGGATTAAACATCATTCTCTAACCCTAAATTTTATATTATCATATATTAATTAAAGTAGAGTATATTTTTGAAAGTTTTTTTTTCTTCTTAAAACCATTCATGTTAGTAGTAGCAGTTAAATTAATATTTCTTTTTTCTTTTACTTGGGTTTGAACCCAAATCATCTAATTCCTTTTAACCCTTAACCTCAAATTAGTTGAGTTTTCATTTCACTATTTCAAAATCACTTTTTTTAGGAGAATTTCTGAAAGATCATTGTTTGGCATAATATACATGGAATTATGCATACATAATTATGTATAGACCGAAGTACGAGACTATATATGTCCGAAAAGATCATTGTTTGCCATATATGTATGTCTTTTGTGCTAAATTACATTTCATGGTGATAAGATATGTATGTATCATTATAAATAATCAAATCAGTTGACAAAACAAAAGGCATCGATACAAGTTTATCTCTACACATCTTTTTCAAACTTGATGCTGAATGTTGACGGATCAACTCGTCCACTAGCAGCTGCAATCAGTGTATATGTTGCTTAGATTTCAATGGTAGATTTTACACTATGTTTGGGTGATGAAAAATATAGAGATAAAACAATTTTACGCTTTGAATGGACAAATAATGAAAATAATTTCATATGTATTATTCATAGTAATACAAATAAAATTACTTTCATTATTTGTCCATTTAGATTAAAATTGTTTTGATCTCAAACTTTCTATTATGTGAATTCAATCTCAATTATTTCTCTCTTGTTACAATATCTCGTGGTTATTCGTCCTTCAATTTTGAATGTTAGTGGCCTAAGGTCAAAGTTGGCCTTGGAAAAAATGATCATGATATATAATACAATGACTAGGGGTAGGAATTGAATCCAATCCAATAATCTATCAATTCTATTCAACTAAACTCATCATATCCATCCACAACAAAATATAATTGTTAATGGAATAGATCCAATTCACACCAATTTAGGTAGGTTGAGTCTGTATTACTCTCATTTTTTTGGTCACTATACTCTCAAATGTATTAATTCAAATACAAAGGTCACTAGAGAATCTTTTAAGAGTGCAACCAAAAAAAGGTAGGCCAATATGAAAGTTGACTAGTCAATTCAATCGAAAATGGGAGTTAAAACAGAATAAGTATGACTAAAAAACAGAATAAGTATTTAATTTATAGTCTCTAAAATTATAAGCTGGTATTAATCTAATTTTCTATATTATAATATAGTGGTACACTTTTGATTACAAATTAAACATTACTATAATTGTTAAGTCTAAAAAAGTAATAAAACCTTTTGGCACTTGTTTGTTTATTCTACTTCCACTGTTGAAATTGCAAGTGCATCCAATTCATTAGCTGTGCGTGTGTCTGTTTATATATTTATATATTCTGATTCTGAATGTATAGAATTTCCTTTTATTGGGACATTTCACCTAAACGAAACTTCTGATATTTCTAAATGCTATGCTATACCTTCCGTGACTGTATAGTCCTGTAGGATGTAACCTATATTATAATTAATATTTTATAGTAATTAATTATACAGTGTGGTCAATTATTGAGAAAGCTTGGACTACCTCACATAAGTCTCTTTCAGTTTTTGTTTTGTTCTCTATACATTTTCTCAATCAGCAATAATCATATTTGATGTCCGACAGTAAATGTGGTTGTCTCTTTCGGTTAAAATTTGAACTTTGGTTTTTCATGTCGTAGAGTCTAGTTTCTTTCACTAGACCCAATTTTCGTTGATTCTTTCACTAGTCCTATCAAGTGTTTGTGAGTTGAATTTTAAAGAGTTTTGAAGGGAAAGACTTTATTGAATTAAATTATATTTTAATATATATTTGATATTTTAAAAGATTGAAAGAACAACGTGATATCACGATAGGTATTACGGTAGGTATGTCAGAATCACGTTGACTAACGGTGATTTTGTAGAAACTATAAAGTGTGGTTTTTAGAAAATTACGGTAGATCGCCGTAATTCTAACACACTTACCGTAACACCAAACATATAGTATATAATTACGTAGTTATTTTAATTTTTTTTTTAAGTTTCTAAACTCATTCGTAAATTGTCAAAATCCAACTCGTAAATACAAGATAGAACTACATGTTTTTAAAGTTTTTACTCAAAATTTTTAATATTGTTGTATTTTTAAAGTCTGAATTCCATACAGAGTATTAAATATACATCAAAATATAATCTAACCCTCCAAAGTCCTCCCTCCAAAATATCTAAAAACCAATTCACAAACCAAACTCTAAGATTACAGTGCCCGGATCATATAAAAACAAATGCAGAGTTGTTTGATGATTAACTATTAGATTCATTATCTTAAAAAAAAAAAAAAAAAAATTAGATACATTAATAAGTTTCAACTTTTGACAGGATGTTACATTAGATATATAGAATATCAAGTTAGATCTTTTCCAACTTGTGTAATTCGTTTTATATGCTGAAATGATCGATAGATTGTTAATTAATGTAGTACTATATAATATGGTATCAATTGATATTATATGCTATGTTACGGGTATCTTATCATTTTACTATTGTTTTGTTGTATAAATATCTAACTAATGTTACAAATTTTATAAATGTTTGTATTTATATTATTCATTTATTTTTACAAATGTATATATTCTTTATTCACTTTAATTTAAAACTATAGTTTTTTGGCTTAATTGCAGTTTTAGCCCCCTAACTTTCTTAAAGTTGCGATTTTGACCCCCTAAGGAAAAAACTACAAAACCGCCCCCTAAGTTTTGCATCTGTGGCAGTTTTGACCCCCAAGGCTGATATTGACTCGGTCTACGCTGACGTGGCACCCTAAGTGAGGTGCCACGTGTTATTTGTTTTTATTTTTTTCGGCCTTGGGGGCCAAAACTGCTACAGTTGCAAAACGTAGGGGACTGTTTTGTAGTTTTTTTTCTTAGGGTGCCAAAGTTGCAACTTTAAGAAAGTTAGGGGGCTAAAACTGCAATTAAAACTAATTTTTTTTAGGGAATAATTTATTGACATTTTATTTCAGATATTTAGTTATTATTTTGGCACTATTTAGGGAATGAAGTGATAGTTGTAGTAAAATATATCTATTTTTGGGAAATAAATTTTGTCCAGCCTTCTTCGTAAATCATAATAATTCATACCTTGATTTGTCAAAAAATAAATAAATAATTCATACCTTGATAGAATTCTACATATATTTACAAAGAGATGTGAAAATGAGTAACGAATTTTTCCGGATTTTGTAATCTGGAAACTTCAAAAAATAGGACGCGTTACGTGATGTTTCCGGATTTCATAATCCAGAAACCCCCTAAACACCGACCTAGATCCCCTGCTGTAACTGCTTCGCAGTTTCATGCAGTGGTTCATCTCAGCCATTGAACATTGATCCAACGGTTAAGATTGTTCTGCCAGTTTACACACACTTTGATCTCAACCACTAGAATTTGATCGGATGACTGACATGCTTTACAGCACCTGCTGTTACAGCAGGAAATCTGCTTCCCCTAAACACCCTTTTTCAAGGTAAAACAGTTCAGATTATATAATCTGAACTGTATCAGCACAAATTCTAAACATGTTTGTAACATGGATAGTCATTTTAAGGACAATATTAATCTTCCTAACTCTCATCCTTCTGTTTTGAGTCATTGTTGCCTGTTCTTAGTCAAAAGTCGGGTTTTCGGGCTACTTGATCGGATTGCTCCGAAACTTTTCCAGAAAATCAAAAAAAATTCAAGGACCATGACTCCCTACAAGGAACTTCTTACGGGACTCCGCCCCTCAAAATCCAAAATTTCATCGTTTAGATCCATTTTTCATTTTTTTTTAAATTTTTCATATTCTCAGAAAATCCGAAAAAATTTGCATTAGTTTTATTTGATTTTTAAATTTTTTTGGTGCTATTTTTATATTTTTATGATTTTATTTGACAGGTTTTTATCATTTTTTACTTTGTTTTTTTGTTGTTTTTAAAAGCAAAACTCAAAACTGCTGAACTGGAAGAGAATCTGATGGCTGATCATACATAAGAATTGTCCGAATTATAAAATCCAAAATAGTAAACATGAATCCGGATTTTAAAATCCAGAATGCACAAAGACATTTTTAGAAATTTTACATGGCGCGGGAGAAGACGATTTTCTTTTCCATATTTCAGTCGCACGTGCTGATGTTTCCTTCGAAATTGGTTGGTTCATGATTGACAAGAATATTTATTATTATTTTTTATTGCTTTATAATTATATCCCATGAGTATATTATGGATGATGCGATCTTCGTTTTATACCGGAAAAGCCAATCATTATTTACCCAATGACTTTGCAGCCAACTTAACCACAACTTGTTCATACTTATTTTTTTGTTAATTTTTTATTTTGTTGCTAATCACAACTTGTTCAGCACAAGTATCATAAGTACATATGATGACCAAATTAAACACATTATTAGCAATAATTTTCTTAGTATATATAACATAATTGATGTTGTGTCAATACACAAAGTTTTACGTTGTTTGGAATCGAGGTTAAGTTTTAATTTATGAACAGTCACTTTCCTCAACTAAACGTAGTTTAAGCACGAAATCGTGACCATTCGTGTAAGACATAAAACAGACAATAACTTCTCTTTTTTTTTACCGAAAAACAAACAATAACTTAGAAAAGCGGTGCAACATACCTTTTTTTATCCCATCCAAATTGATATTATGGAGAATGAAACCATAGACCCACAAGAGAAACATATTATAAGGTCAAGTCAACACTACCAGAACAACTCAAGTGGGTTCCGGTGCAACCGACTTAAGATCGGAACAAAGTTTAAAATAATAAAAGAATCAACATTTTTATTCTTGTATTACTTTATGTTATTACAGCTAGTCCTTAAGCCATATCTATCTATCTATATATGTACCCCACACTATATAATAAGTCCATACCGTATCGGTGCCTTTGCTGGAAGAAAGCATCTTAATGTCTTCATTGCTTCATCAGTTACAAAAGGACTAGAAGATAAAGAACAAATAAACTAAGGTCAGTTGCTATAATAATATACAATATATTTATAATTTAATCATTGTTTTTCATCTACCTTTGTCTGATGTATCAACTATGTATTATTAATATAGTAAAGTTGTGACAGGTGCAGTAAGTTATAAAGATGATTTCTCCATCAAGTCCACTAAACATCAACATGGATTTTGGTGAGAAAAAAATGGAAATTGAAAGAGATATTAATCAGAACATGGAAGAAAGGTTGCCAGTTATAGGAGCTGAAGTAATCCAATCTGATGAACATTGGACAGAACACATAACAGTGAGAGGATTGTTTGTGAGTATGATGATTGGAATAATATATAGTATAATAGCAATGAAGCTGAACCTTACAACAGGAATGGTTCCAAATTTGAATGTCTCTGCTGCTTTACTTGCTTTTGTGTTTGTAAGAAGTTGGACTAAAGTTCTTGAAAAAGCTGGCTTTGTTTCTAAGCCATTTACTCGACAAGAAAATACCATCATTCAGACTTGTGCTGTTGCTTGCTATAGCATTGCTGTTAGCGGTAAGGTTCAAAGCCTACTACATATTTATCATTTTCAATACATACATCATATATTCCGTTTCGTTAGAAATCAAGGACATAGTAGTACAAGCTTATAAATCTGATCATGTTCAAGTAAGGTCGTTTCATACACACATTTATTATTTTTCATACTTCAGTCGTTAGCGAGATTCAGCTAAGGTTGAGTCGATCGAGAGTGTAGTCGAGTTCGATCTCTAACTGAAACAATCATTTTTGTCCGACTTTACTTACCTCTTGACAGAACTCTGGATTAATTTGCGCTTGTGTGTGTTGCAGGAGGATTTGCTTCTTACCTGTTGGGATTAAACAGGAAGACATATATATTGTCTGGAGTAGGCACTGAGGGTAACAACCCAAGCGCAGTTAAAGAACCTGCATTTGGTTGGATGTCTGGCTTCCTTTTTGTTGTTTGCTTTGTTGGACTCTTTGTCTTAATTCCACTCAGAAAGGTTTGTAGTATAATACTTTGGACTCCTTTTTGTGCAAAATTTTGGATATGTTTCTTTTCTTTCCATCTTTCAGTACTTTTAAAAGTTAAAAGAAACTGCAATTAACTAATAGGTCTTGTTAAAGAGTGTCCCCGGAGCACTTTTTAAACATTTTAAATTAAGTAATTATTCTTTAAAAATGTCTTAGTTTTTCAATTTTCAATACATTAATTACACAATTTTTCATAAAAAATTACTGTTTAAGGTCCTTAACTAGTGCCCCAGGCACTGGTTAACATTTCCCTAATTAATATTAGATATTGGATACATACATATATAGAGCTTGTTACAAACTCATACAAGTCAACAAGACTACCAAAAATTTAGTGTCTAATTAACGAGTTGAGATCCTCTCCATTTACGATTCTCTTCATTTCTGCCATTTAACTTTCACATTTTTCTGATTCAGGTTTTGATAGTTGACCTCAATTTACCTTATCCAAGTGGCTTTGCAACAGCGGTTCTCATCAATGGTTTTCACACACAGGATGATAAAATGGCCAAGTACTATAAAATCTCTTATTATTCATTCATTAACTTTTATTTGTGCAATTTGGAAAATGAAGGTACTAATTATAATCACCATCTTATATTATAACATTGCAGGAAGCAAGTGCATGGGTTCATGAAGTATTTTTCGATCAGTTTCTTATGGGGTTTCTTTAAGTGGTTTTTCTCAGGCAAAGAAGATTGTGGATTTGAACAGTTTCCAACCTTTGGATTGCAAGCTTGGAAGAACACGTATGATTTAATATCAAGCATATTATATATAGTTGGTTTGGAATGAGAAATCTTGCATTGCACTTGTTACTAATCTTATTATTTGGATGTATTTATGCAGCTTTTATTTCGATTTTAGCACGACTTTTGTGGGAGCAGGAATGATATGCTCCCATCTTGTGAACTTGTCTCTGCTCCTTGGAGCTGTGCTCTCTTATGGAGTAATGTATCCGCTCGTTGATCAGCGTAAAGGAAACTGGTTCCCTGAAAACTTAGAAGAAACTAACATGAAGGGTTTATATGGTTATAAGGTTTTTCTATCAATTGCTCTAATCCTTGGTGATGGCGTATATACTTTCACTAAGATTCTAGTTTCAACTGTCCTTGGCGTACATGAAAGAATCAAGAGCAAGAACCATAAAAAGGGTAAAGAACATAGTTTTTTTTACCCTTTCTTCTTTTTAATCTTTTAAGAATAATACTAATATTAATATATGAGATATATCTAATGTTGAAATCATTTTCTTACCTTAGAATTAGCTGCTGATGATCTGCACGGGAATCCAAATGGTGACCTTAAACAAGCTCAAACATTCTTGAAGGAGAGCATTCCAATGTGGATCGGGGTAGTTGGATATGGCGTTTTTACAACTATTTCGATAATTATAATCCCGCGCATGTTTCCCCAGCTGAAATGGTACTATGTCATTGTTGCTTACATATTCGCTCCATCTCTTGCATTCTGTAATGCTTTTGGAGCCGGTCTCACTGATATAAACATGGCATATAACTACGGGAAAGTTGCACTATTTTTGCTGGCAACTGTAACAGGAAAAGAAAATGGTGTAGTGGCAGCACTTGTTGGGTGTGGTCTCATTAAATCCGTGATCTCGGTGTCTTGTAATCTGATGCAAGATTTCAAAACTGCTCATTGCACACGCACCTCTCCCAGGGCGATGTTCGTATGCCAAGTAGTTGGCACTGCGATGGGGTGTATATGCTGTCCTCTGAGCTTCTTCTTGTTCTACAAGGCATTTGATGTGGGAAACCCACATGGAGAATTCAAAGCCCCTTATGCACTAATTTACAGAAACATGGCAGTTATAGGGGTTCAAGGTTTCTCAGCACTACCTCGACATTGCTTGCAACTTTGTTTTGGGTTCTTTGCTTTTGCAATAGGAACAAACATGTTAAGAGACTTTTCACCCAAAAAGATTGGGAAATGGATGCCACTACCGATGGTCATGGCCGTACCATTTCTGGTAGGGGCATACTTTGCAATTGATATGTGCACGGGTAGTTTGGTTGTGTTCGTGTTGCACAAGCTTAACTCCAAGAAAGCAGAGTTGATGGTTCCAGCAATTGCCTCTGGACTAATTTGCGGGGAAGGACTGTGGACTCTTCCTGCTGCTATTCTTGCTCTAGCGAAAATTAATCCGCCTATCTGCATGAAATTTGTTACTTCATAAAATTTAACCCAACACATAAAGCAATGTAGAACATTAGCTAGTGCACCTTTCTTTTTTGTTTTCTTTTTTTGTCACTGTTTGTGGCGTTGTGCACACTCTGAAGCACATATCAAGTTCAATACAGAAGAACATTACCATATACTGTTGGCATTAATACACAGTTTTAACATTACAGAATTCTGACAAAAATAACGCAGGTTTCTGGAATACAGTTCTTGCTGCAGGTACATTCTCACCCCCAAGAAAACTAAAAGAAAAATCCCTTCCTTGAACAATCATGATTTTTCAGCCTTACCAATGTATACCAATGAAGTATCAAGTTAGAGGATCAAACAGGGCTCAGCAGCAAGACATAACAGATGTAAAAGGTCTAAACCACACAAATTTTGAAATTCTTATAAAATATGAATTATTGGCAAAATCCACAACATTTAATGAGATGGTTAATGTGTAAACTCGATTTTTCAATTGTGTTAAAATTATTTCATACATTACTCAACATTATACACATGTTCGCAGAAACGTGCAAAAAGCTGATGATGAGTTCTTAGTCAATTTGACATACCAAATTGGTAATACAATTAACAAAATTACAATCATCCTGTTATAATACCCGCCAATATATCACTTTTGCCTCGCACATAAATAGTGTAGACTAAACGAATTGCATCCAGCCATCCATCCAATGATTCCCAAGAATCAGCAACCTTGATAAAGCAATGTACAAAAATGAAAATTAGTGCTGCAACTTAAAAAGCTAAAGAGATTCTCATGCTTACGGCTTGAGATGAAGCACTATTCAAAGATTTTATCAACCCTATAGAATCTTACTAAAAGTTGGACTTGGCAGAACAATTTTTAATTACATTGGTCTTGAGTTGGGGAGGGCCGGTCACTCAGGAAATACATGAGTTTATCCTTTTATAACAAAGCACAGTGTGCCTACTAGAAGCGTTAAAAAGATCAAGCCATCAAGGGGCTGTTTTGACCATTTCAATAGTACAACAAGAGTGCAGGTTCACACAATTGCATTACCAATTCAAGTTGAAAATTTATTACATTATATTATCAGATACACTGTCAACGAAAAACAAGCCATCACAAAAATCGCAAACTCAAACTAATGTTACAAGTTGTTGGGACAATCAAGACTGCAGAAGTGGTAATTTCATTATTGAATGTGGTCTTTGATTATGTTATAATGAAAGAGTTCATGGCTTTATCAGTCCACAATTGCTCTATACTGTCTTTGGTTAAAATTTATTTAGTGCTCTGGATTAAACAACCTACAACAAGTGTAGAGGAAGGAAGCAACAAATCTATACAATACAAATACACTCAGGTCAATGAAGTGTTGCTTACCAAGTAAATTGATCCGTGAACTGTATCAATGCAGAGGCCAGCACCAGGTGGCAAAGTCAGATCAGCACATGCTGTTACAGAAACAATATCTGCTATTTCTACTTTGATAGTCTTCTTATCCCCATTCATGGCATCTCCTGATCTGGTTGAGAGACTTTGAGATAATTGCCTTTGTTCAACTTTGGGTACCTGTACGAAGGGAGGCATGTAAATTATTTTATTTAATTTTTGGATTTCTCATACCAGAGCCTAGAGGTTATCCAATGAATTGAAAACTTAATGTGAGTAGCCTCTTAAAAAAATTAAATTTGTTCTTCAAAAAAAAAATTAAAAAAAAAATCATTTTGTTGGCCATTACCTGCTGAAGCTTTTCGTGATCCAAAAAGAATTCTGATCGTTTCCAGTCATTATGAGGTGCAACTATTGCCCCCGCAGGAGGTGCGGTTAAATATCCAACTTTAAGGTGTGGTAGCGGTAACTGTGAAAATTCAGTTCTGTCAAAGTTTGTATATAAATGAATGATTACATAACTAGCACTCACATTGTATATAATGAAATAACTATACCATATAGCGCATCAATTCAAGTAGAAGGTAAATTAACTTCTAACAGAAAGATAGGAATAGGGATGAAATCCAATAAAACAACTATACCATATAGCGCATATCAATTCAAGTAGAAGGTAAATTCACTTCTAACAGAAAGATAGGCATAGGGATGAAATCCAATAAAACAGTTTGGTTACTTAACATATAAAAAATTCAGAAAGCTTGAAAGAGAAAATGTATGTCATTTAAATTAAGTTCTGTCGCACATTGTTATGTTTTCCCAGATTGAAAGCTACTACAGAAACATGGTTTAGGATAATATGTACTCACCATAGATCGTACCAACCGCAAGGCACTGCTATATACCTGTCACACACCAAAAGATTATGGGCTGCTTTCATGATATAAGTTGCAAAAAAAATTAATAACAGGACAAAATAGAAGGATAAATTTAACAGAAAAGCACATGCTTACTAGACTAACAGCCTTTCCAATCCAAATAATGCACATAGCCAATAAATATTTGTAAAGGAAGATGATTAGACAATAGCTTCTTACTGAATAGTTTGGTTTCAATGCATGTGCAGCTGCAATATATATTGCAGATTGGCTGTACAATTCATTTGGAGAAACTTCTTGAGCACTCACTGACCCCCCTGTTCTTAAAGTGTCCTCTGCTAATCCGTACTGTAAAGTCATTTAGCAAGTCAATTATACATTCTTAATATTATTTGTGTTGCGTGTCAATCCAAGATAACAGAGCATAACATGTCATTGAATATGTGAAAAATTTGAAGAAATACTACCAGAACAGTTCCAAGATTGTATATTGCCCGGTGGAAATCAAATTGCAATTGTATAGCTGAACGGAACTGCATTGAAGAATAAGGTAAAGTTAAAAGGGGAAGAGAATAAATTATATTCAAAGGATGAAGTTGACGTAAATGTTTGTCACTTCCATGTGATTCCCTTCTAAAAAATATCTACCTTGCTGATAGCAGTTCGTACAATTTTTTGCTTTTCTCGAGCAGGAACAATGGCGCTGAGTTCCTAAATTGGAAACCAAATTTTCAGAAAAGAAAATACAAAGAAATTAATTGAGAATTTCAACAAGAAAATTATAAAATTATAAAGTACAATATTTGAAGGGGAGCCTTGGAAACAGTTATGAATGTTGTCATATGACTAGAAGGTGACAAATTGAAGTAATGGAACCAGCCTTTTGCAAATGCAAATCAGGATACCAACAATAAACCCACAATTGGTTCAACCCTTCCTTGTAGTTTACCATAACAAAAGTTTTATAGGACCAAGTTCCCGTATTGTAGTTTACCATAACAAAAGTTTTACAGGACCAAGTACAATATTTTGCCAAAAGAATTCTCAATATATAGTGGAATGTACTCTGAATACGAAAAGATAGCTGGGTATGATTAACGAAAGGAATAGGTTTTAAAACGAAAGGAAATGTATGGCAATTCCAATGGTACTAAAAGGTTTTATTTCCATTCTATTTACTTTTGTTTTAACAGAAATTTCCAACATAAACTTGACTGACACCTGTTTTTTTTACCAAATTTTACACGGCGGGCACTAAAAACTAAAAGAGGAGATTATATTTGACAATTCACAGCCAAAGTAAAACTATGTTATATATATATTCAGACATAGATCAATGACTCTGCTAAGTTACTAAGGTTAGGTTGTTAGCTGAGTAATGTTCTACAAGGATGCTTGAATATAGAATTGGATGAGCTAGTAGTGGTACATCAGCACCAAATGTAAAGCAAAATAGGCAAGGGTTCACATTTTCCAATAGGATTTTTTTGGCACCCTAGTCTTGAAATACTATCAGGTAAATCTATGAAGTTGTTGACAAAAAGATTATAAGGAGTATAACTATCATGAGACTTCAAGAAAGTGAGAAATTCAAGAGGGTTGGATAAAAGACTATGGAAGTGGACATTTCAAGATTTAAAAACTGGTACAAAGATTAAGTTATAGCAATAAGTCTGATGAGCATAATAATAGATCAAACTTGAAACAGTAATACGACTGACTATAGATTGAGAGGATAGAAGCATGTTCTTAAAGCTGTCATTGAACAGAAAGCATGCAACTAAATGACAAGGTACTGTGTAATCTTGGAAGAGGAAGAAAATACTTTCTAGCAGTGAAACAAAATATATTGAACCAAGGCATATGGGAGCTTGCAAGAGGTTTTAGGAATTAGGAAAAAGACAATAAAATCTCCAATGAGAAAAGTTGATCAAATTGAAGATAGTTCAACTTCAATGAAAACTGGGGCATGTAGACCCACGAAAACGGAGAAACCATTAAAAACAGACCTTAAACAAAATTCTTCTATAGATTATGTTTTTTATGAAACCCAATGGCATTGATCGACATTGACTGATCCATATATCCCAGTCATGCCTAGCGTTTGAACAAATTGTTCCAACTACATTAAATGTACAAATAGCTACACAATCAATAACATAACATCGATGACTGATTTGACAAAATGAAAAATAGTAAAACAGGTAATTATGAAATCTGACTGTCTTGATACATAGAGGTGTGCAGCGCGTATGTATACATGATAACACTCTTGGATAGGCAGCATAAATTACCAAAGTGCTTTTGGTATGAAATGAATTTTCCAGAAGTTAAAAGCTCCAGCTCATAGAAAAGGATGAAAATAGTTTTTTAAGACCATTCTAAGAAGCCAAAGATTTTTATTTCTACAAAAGTTACATTTTCATTTCATGTGCAAATAAATAAATAAACACACTTTTAACTGAGGGGAAAAAACCCCTAACAAGCTATTAGAAGCATGTCATCATAAAATTACAAGATTTTATTTTTAACATAGTTTGTATGAAGTGTAATGTTTGTACACTCAGAAATTAAAAATATACCTGAAGCGCAAGTCCCCAGTTATTAAGCGCCTGAAATAGATTCGATGAGTCAGTAAAAGGGGCTCAAAATGCAGAAGAGCAAGCTTGTGAAGAAAACTTAAAGGTGTATAGGAATAGAGTGAGTGAGTACAAGATAAAGCAAATATTTACTGGGGAGACAAAAAAAAAAGAAGCTATCAAAATAATGTTCCTGTTCAACAAGAAGACGCTAATCAAACTTTCAACAAAAAAGAGAGAAGAACCTGAGGACTGTTCCAGTTGAGTTGGACTGCTTTAACATAGTTCCCTGTTGCCTGGTAAAAATAAAAATTTAACAAAAATTAGACGGTGTAATGATAATCCTCTATAAATCAGTACCTAACAAAACTGATAAACAAAAAATTGAAAAGTTCTTCCATTCAAATTCAATATGAATTCATCTCTGTAACAAACATCATTTAATAGGTATCAAGGGAGTGGGTACAAGAAAAAGAGCTTCCAAAAATCATATCAATTTCCCCAGAGCCTAAATATGCGTAAAAGTGTGAAGCCATTTAGTTGAAGGAAGCATATAATTTTTCCTAACCTGTTTCCATAGCTCTTCAGCTTCCTTTGTGCGGCCTCGCATCTTTGCACGATCAGAGATTGCTATTGCCCAATTGTAGTAAGCCTGGATACAGTCAGACAGGGGATTAAAACTAGAAGTAACGACACATTTTTACATCCATCGCTCTCTGTGAAAAGCAACGGATAAACTAGGAAATAGCTGAAAAGTTAGTTGATTAATTTGAATTTGATAAAATTAGTTGTTGAACTAACTAATAAATATAGAATGACATAAAAAACAATTATAATTTTTTATATAGAAATTATAAATATACATATATTGAATAGTTATTGCTTTTAATATATTTTTACAAATTATTAATCCACTTAAAAATTAAAATAATATTTTTCAATTTTATTTTCATTTTTGAAATTATTATCAAATTATCAAATGGAATGGGATAATATGAATAAATTTACATTTTTTTTGTTTTATAAATAAAAATCTATTGTGTCACTTTTATCCTGCATATGTATTATATATATTTTGCATTACATCCAATTTCAAGATTGAAATATATTAGGGCTGAAGTTCATTTAATAAATCTTATGAGCATGAAAATTTAACTCCGTTCAGCTTTGTCAATAGCTCATGTAAGAGTAAAATATTAATAATATACATTGATATTTATTAGTCCTGCATATGTGTGCAGACCCTCATTTAAGATTTTCTTTAGTGGTACTTTGTATTAATTATATTTATATTTATATTCTGGCTCATTTAGGCTTAGCTAGTCTTTTAGCTGTGCCCAGGCATGCTATTGTTCAGCTCATTTACAACTTTAATTTTAGGTAAAAAATTATCACCCGTTCATCTAAACATCATACAACATGATATATCCTTACATACATCATGTAGTGTGGGACAAAGGCGAGTGGCCTCATCATATTTTTTGCAAGCTTCCTCAAGCAGAGCATCTTTAGAAGGTGAAGTGGAATCCGGACTAACATTATCCGCACTTTCCTGCATGCAAACAATGAATGAATGAACAACTTCAAAGCTTGGATCATGCATAGCATATTTATTATTCAAACTAATAGCATTTAGTATGTTTGTAATGAATATCCAAGGATTTTTCGTATGTAAAATAATACAATGTTGCATGACAAAATGCAAAATACACGAGGTTAATGCAAAAAACTATTAGCTGACATAAGTGTACAAATAAAACATCATCCTAGAATAGTTCATACTGAATAAGTTTGATAGCAACTGGTATTTTATTAGAAAACATAGGGAAAATCTGTATTGACTGCAGCATTGCGAAATTTCGAAGGAACATAAACCTCCCTCTGCCCAACGGCCTCAAATCTCAAAATGACAAGATATCTCTCCCTCTCAACAACCCCTCTTCTTATTAGTAGGCAACATACCTTTTTACCTAATTATTTGTAGCCCCGAACTAATAAGGGCCTGTTATCTACAGGCATAAGTTTTGTGGGACTGTTTGGGAGAACTTGTGAAAACGGTTTATGCCAATAAGTTCACCAATATAGCTTATAAAAACAGCATATAAAAAACAATTACACTTTATCTTATCTTTTTCTATAAAAATAGCTTATGTAAGCTTATACCTAAGCTCTTATTATGATAAGCGCTTGTGCTGTAAGTTGCAAATACGCTGTTTATCCAAACGGGCTCTAACTCTGTCTCATGTAAGTTCAACTAGGCTCCAGTGTTATCAAATAACGTCCATGACAGAATACTTGCCAACTGCTATAGCCAATTTGTGAAGCATAGTGGCAGCATGGTGTTTTATGGCGGAAATGAAAGCTTAAAATAGTTTACTTTTTGCCTTCTGTCATGATCCACCATACGCAATCAATAACACTACTAGGCTCAAATAATAAACTTAGTCACCCACATGCATCCTCTCTTACCAATACTGTGATTCCTAGACGTTTCTCCTAGAGTTCTCTTTTTGAAACTTGCAACCACTTAATTCTCCAAGATTGTCTAGAATGTGTTTCTTCTTTCTTGCTGAACTCATTTCAATGTCACTACCCGCAGCTCCAAGAACAGAGCTTCAATACCACTTGATAGAAACATGTCTTATTTAGTATCCCAAAGGACCCAACTCTCAAATGAAATTATACACCTCCTTCTAAGCCCCTCTTTTTATCTATATGTAACATGTCTTGTTTCTTTAATGATTCCAGCATCCAAGGCCCCAACTACTAACTAACCAACTAAGTCTAGCTCCCTCAATTAACAAACCTATCAACGTTGATATGAAGCCAAGTATTCAAACAAATAAAAAGACAATAAAGAAATAAAGTTTACAGAATAATTTAAGAACCCAGCACACTTCAAATACTACATAAATAAATTGACAGATGCTCAGACCTGAAGTACCAATGCCCAATTGTAAAGTGCATCATAATCTTCAGGGTTCCTCTCAATAGCAGCAGCATACCTAGAAAATCCAAGTAAGAAAATTATAAGTTTGAACATAAATTCCCCTGTCCCTGAGAAGCAAAAGCAAATCAGCAATCCCCGCCATGATAGGGAGGGTTCCTAATATTCGTGAAAGATTAGAAAGCATAACGTATTCCTAGCAGTAGGTAGAACCTAGAAGTGATTGTGGTACCTCTTCGCAGCAAACGTAAGAATCCGTTGCCTAGACCGTCCCTCCTCATCAACACCTACAACACTGTTTATCAACTCCATAGCAGCATTGTTCTGTTCTGTATGCTGTTGCTGTTGACTATCTTGGCTGTGAAATAATACAATGTAAATATGTATTTCACGCGTACACAAACAGAAAAACACTCTCAAATTCAAATAATTATTCCCATAATTCAATAATGAGCTTAATTTTCATACACCGTCACTGTATGAGTTTTACAATGTCAGCATATGACAACCAACCATATGAGTTATGTTAGAATTAGTTATGATAAAATTCAAACATTTTTAATGATATGACAGTTATGACTAATTGTCGGTGTAAAAATGTTTTTTTTTAACTCGGTATCCTGCCCAAAGACCGACTAATCCGGGGACTAATCCCACCGCCTACTAGCAGAGGACCGTAATGAAGCCAGAGGAAAGTCATGTATGAACTTGTCTAACATAGTAAAGCCAGAGCAAAGCACTATATAGATGACCCAACACAGCCGATGTAAAAATGTTTTACATCGACCGTGTAAATTAATCAAATCCTTCAATAATTCAATATCTATATCTTCACAAATGGCTAAATTAGAGAAATTCCCTATAATTCAATATCTATCTATCTATATCTATATAAATGCTAAAATTGGAGCCATTTCTCAACTACGAACCACTAACACAACCGACACGTTCGATACGAATAGTAATTTAAGAAAATGACATAATTGAATGTAATCAATCACATAACAGTGTCGGACACCGGCCACAACATCTTTGATCGGAAGTGTCGGTGTTACAGAGTTTGTCAATGCATATTCTACAAGTCATTTACTATCCGCAAAATTTATGCTCTACTAATCATAATTGCGAAAGCTATGAAATTGAAAGGTTGAGCGGAAAACCTGTAAGGAGAGCTAACATCTTCTCTTTCGGGTTCAGAATCATTTTTCAATCCATGAAGCAATTCTCTCATTGTGAAAGTTCGACTTCCTTCGTCCTTTTTCAGCTGAGGATGCGGTGAAGAATTGTTACCAACGACTTCATTGGAATTGATCACGGTTTCTTTGAGATCTACATCGCTGTTAACTTCTGGATCGGGTTTTGATCCAGATTCCGGTTCCAATTGTACTTGTTCTTGTGATTCTGGTTGTTGCTGCTCGGTTTCTGGTTGAGGATCAGGTTCGTGATTCGATTTGGATTCTGGTTCGGGTGCTCCGTTCTGAGATTGTGGTTCGGGTGATGGTTGAGGTTCGTTTTGAGATTCTGGTTCGGACATTTTGGGGTGTTGGGGTTTTGGAGGAAAAAGTTTCGATCGGATCAGACTCGCAAACACAGTAAACGCGGGGAAGAAAGCAGAGCCAGTGATGAACGAAGAAGAAGAAAGAATGAATAACAGTGTTTTTTATTTCCTTGGCATTTCAGTTTTTTTTTTTTTTTACATTATTTTTTCACTAAAAATGGTCATTCATTCACATTGAAAGAAAATGATAAAGGCGGTAAATATAATGAAATTAAAGTCTTCGGAATATTTTTTGTAAAAAAAAAAAAGTATTTGGAATATTTATATGTTTAAATGTAACATCGAAGACACCAAATTTAGTGATTGAATAGTCATATGTTGATCTGAATGCAACAACACATCAAAGAGCGAGACATGAAAGCAAAAGGAGAAGTCAAACGTGAGGGTATGAATGTCTTTGACATCTCTAAGACAATTTGACTAAAACTAGATCGGAGGGTTCCCAAGCGTCATCGTATTACTAGATGATCTAACACCAAACCTAACGAGTGTTGAAATTTGGGGGGTAACTCATCCTTACAAAACCGACTTGTAAGGTGAGGATTGCCTCCTCTATATAAACTATTCTCAGGAGTCTTATCTATCCGATGTGGGACTTGGGTTTTTCCTAATACACCCCCCTCTCGTCCAACATGCTTTGGGTTTGGTGCGTGAATCGGTAGGTGGCCCTTGAATTCGACAAGCTCTGATACCATGTTGAAATTTAGGGCTTAACTCATCCTTACAAAACCGGCTTGTAAGGTGAGGATTGTCTCCTCTATATAAACTCTTCTCATGAGTCATATCTATCTGATGTGAGACTTGGGTTTTTCCCAATAACGAGAACATACACATTCATGTTTTCTTTATGAAGTGTGTGTTGATTTTGCACCACCTACTCTTTCGCCAAGAGACACAAAATATTAGAATTTTCATTATCATAAATATGAAAATCAACATAAGTTGATTAGACTAACTAGATTGTATGAAAAGAATCAAGCTAGCAAATAACATTTTTGAAACATACATATTAACAAATATGAAGACCACGATAACAAATTCATTATCTCAATGCGAAGAATGTTGGAATAGCCATAATGATCCCTTGTTAACCTTTCGAACTCGACAATACCTAGATTAGTCAATTCATATTTACATTAAAAACAAGGCTAAAACACATTTTTTGCACCTTAAGTTTGCAAAAGTTGCAATTTTTGCCCCCTATTAAAAAAAATGGCAAAAGTGACCCCATGTCTACCCCTTTTGCAAAACGTCAATTTTGACTTGGTCAACCATATGTGGCATGCCAACTGTGTATTTTTTAATTAAAAAGAAAAAGAAAAAGCCACGTGTTTATTTTAAATTAAAAAATTAAAAAAATAAGGGAATGACACGTGAGTGTGAGAGTGTGTATTCTCTCTTCTTTCTTTTCCTTCCCGTTCTTTCTTCCTATCCCTTTTCTTAACTCTGCCGCCTCCCTCTCCCCCTTTTTTCGGCCATTCTTTCCTACCATCCACCATGGTGCTTCCAACCACCATTTGTCAAACCAAATACATAATATTCATCATCTATTCTTTCTCTATCTTATCTTTAAATTTATTTTTCTATTAGAGATTTTTTTGGGTTTTCAAACCGCCACCTTCATCGTTAGATCTTGACTACCATGAAACGTTTTTCGAAAAATTTCCACCATAAAAGTACTTTCCTTTATATTTCCTACAAAACCCACGAAAAAAAATCATGTTTGGATAACCTTGCTCCGACGACCACTGCACCGGAAAACATCACTGCATGCCGGAAATATCTGTTCAATGTTTGCAGCAACCAAAACTAAAATCAGAAACCTATGCTTCTCTTATTTTAATTTAAAACAAAGGTTTTTCATTCTTGTAGTTTTTCGTGAATCCATTGTAATTAACCCACGTCTAGAAATTCATTGTAATTTTTCCTGAATCAATTTGTAATTTATTTCTAACCCTTTATTCTAGGTTTTTCTTGTAAATTATTGGGTTAATTGGTTTTTGGTTTGTTGTTGCTGGATTTGTCTAGGAATTGATTTATTGATTGTTATTGTTTTGCCTTCAAATTTTCTATTTTCAGATTTTGTTTTCTCAAAACTTTTTGTGTTGAAGAATTTTTTGGATTTGAATGTTTAGGTATGAAGAAGATGAATATTCTGCAATTTCTTTAAGAAATGGATGAAGAAGATGAATGTCACGTGCTCCTCCAATTAATCCTTTATTTATTTATTTTTTATTTAAAATATACACACGTGGCTTTTTCTTTTTTTTTTAATTCAAAAAATACACAGTTGGCATGCCACATATGGTTGACCAAGTCAAAATTGACGTTTTGCAAAAGGAGGTAGACATGGGGGTCACTTTTGCCATTTTTTTTAATAGGGGGCCAAAATTACAACTTTTGCAAACTTAAGGGGCAAAAAGTGCATTTTAGCCAAAAAAACAATAGAACTAGGTTGACATCTAAGCCAATATATAAGTTAAGAAGGGCTTGAAGAACCCATCAACCATGATGATCGTATGCACACATGAGATTTATAGGAAGAGTTAAGATCTTAGCCAATAAACCAATGAGGGGATCTCTAAAAAATCCAGTGAAGGGAGCATTACAACGAGTCTAATTAAAGAGAGCATCATCTCATGTTGCTAAAAACATATTGGGGCAAACTGCAATTTGAAAAAATCGCGCTGGCCCCGACTTCAAGAGATAAAACAATGAACCAAGGTTTTAGAGACACTCTCGTAAACGGGACAATAAGGATCAAGTTGAGTACCTCTTTTGTTTAGACTGCCAAGGTGGGGACAAAATCATGAGAAACTTGCCATAGAAAAATTTGACGTTAGTAGGAGTATGCATATTACAAATCCAATTCGAAGAAATTTGACGGTTCTTGTCTTCATCATCTTCACGGTTTACCCACATGTACGCATATTTGGTAGTGTAAATACATGTAGTACAAGCTTGCCATATCAACCCTAATTATCATCCACACTATCAACTATAAAAATATGGATTATTGAAGTGGAAGAAATAGTCACAAGAAAGAGGGGGTTTGAATTGTGACCCTTTTTAAATTTAATCCTGAAACTTAACAACTTTATGTACTCAAGAAAATTCCTGGTAAATGTTAGATAAAAGAAGATTATAAAATATTTAGATATTAACATAGTTGTTTTTATCAAGGACTAGAATGTTCTGGATAACAATTATATAATTAATAAAGAGAGTGAAATAATAAAACAATATTAATAATTACCAAGGACCAGAGAACTCTGGAATAATATAAATATTAAGAAGTTATATTAGGACCAGAATGTTCTGGATAACAGTTATAAGATTAATTATTTAAACTGAATGATAAAATAATATTATGGTTAATTAAGGACCAGAGAACTTTGGATTAATTTGGTTGTGATTAATTAGGACCATAATATTCTGGAGATTAATAAATATTAATATGAGTGTGATAGTGTGTGTATAATAAAATAAAGATTAAATTAGGACCAGAGAACTCTACATTAATATGGTTGTGATAAATTAGGACCAGAACATTCTCGAGATAAATAAATATTAATGCTTGTGATAGTGTGTGCATATCGTGTAAAAATAAAAGATAGAGAGAGAGAAGAATAACACAGGAGAGTTATCCTGGTTCACCAAACCCGGCTACTTCCAGTCCCCACACTTCGTGTGAGATTATCCACTATAGTATATAGTTGGTAGAAACTTCTAACCAACACTATAAGGTCTTGATCACACCAGATCAGTCTGTAACCCCTGTATTATCAACCTCAGCAGGCTTCTACAATTCTTGATCACACAAGAAAGGTTGGAACTTTTCTATCTCAAACTATTAAGCCCAATAGACTTGAGATCTAGTTTACACTTTGTAGGATGATTGTTAGGATCTAATGTCTCAAACAAAAATAAGAAAGATGTTGTTTGGATCTAGTGTCTCAAACAAGATATGTAGGATGTTGTTTGGATCTTTATGTCTCAAACAAAATATCCTTTTACAAAGACAAACTCAAAAAGATGTTCTCAAATAAATGAGTTAAAGATGATAAATATAGTGAAAGATTATGGAGTTTGCTTTGTGATTGTCGAAAAAAGATGATGAAGAGATTGATTTCTTTAGCTTTGAGACAAAGAGATATCAAAGCTTTTGTAAATCAAAACTCCTGGTCTTAGACTTCAATGTTCTTCCCTTATTTATAGAGGTGGGATACTTGCTGCCCACTCTTAAAAAATAGCTGGCCTTGCTTTAATTCAAAACTCATTTGGACTCCAAAACATTTGCTTGAGAGAAACCATGAAAATTTGCACTACCAGATTGATCTTGCTTTGTCCAGATTGATTTTGAAAATCCAGCTAGCACAAGGAGGAAGCTTCACACGTTAATGCATGATGTTATGCTTATGTCACTTTAATGATGTCATGCTTTAACTCCCATGTGCTTTAATCCTTTGATGAGATTTTTATCTTTTCATGGACTTTGCTTCAAATGGATCAAAAAATCATTAAGGCCTAAGACAAATTCTTATATTGAATTTATGCCATGATTTCCCTTTTTATGACTTGTCTTTTGCTTGAATGCCCTTTCTTTGTGTTGTGCCAAGAACATTCTTGAGATCATTTTCATGAAACATTTCTCACAAAACACATTAGTAGATAACAAGATAATAAATGTAAATATGTGTTATCTTTAAAAATATCAAGTGAAGATGTTCTCTTCACTTTGTATGACCAGAATGTTCTTTGTAAGAACATGAGAAACCTTTCTCAAAGTAAAAATTCCTTTGATTGATTTCTATTCTTCCAAATCATATCTTAAAAAAAATGATGGAAGATTCTTCGATCATCCTAAATCTTTTATGATAGAATCTTCAAGCATATGATCATGAATTTTCTTCTTTGTTATTTTTCCAATCAATATCATTAATGAATGACTTGATAAATAATTCATTCATGAATTGATTTCTTTTCAAAGTTGATTATATAGTGTGGGTTCAAACTACAATAAATTTATTTGATTAATAAAGTTTCTAACAAAACTGGTCGAATGAAGTTTTTTTTAAAAATAGTATGATGGTTAAAAATTCATTTTTTTTTTTAGTTAATAATTGGAGAGACAAGAATTTTTTTTTTAAATGGGATATTCAATTTTGTGGAAAATAAAAAGACAAAAAATACATTCAACCTAAAATTGACACATGTTAAAATTCACAAAATAATAATAATTATTAGTTGGTCAAATATATATCATATTTTTAAGAATTCTTCTCTTTCTTGTATAAATCATTTGTGGAAATAGGGCTGGCTTGCTAATAAATAAATAAATTACAAATGGTACCAAAAGAAATTACAAATTGGGTGCCCACGTTCTAATAACTCAACGTGACTATAATTGATGAGGAATAAGTCAACGTATACTTTAGATATACACCATAATAATTTAACATTCTAACCACACGACTATGGTGTGGACATATATCGAAATAAAGAAATGATAAAATATGCAGATTGAGTTTTTTTTTTTTTTTTTTTGTAGGAGATTGGGTATTACGTTTTTTTAAGGAAGGATTGAGAATTGCGTTATTTTCAATACAATTTACAATATGATATTTTGTTATAACATTCTTTTTATGATTTAATAAGTACTTTAGTTCAAGTGTCATGCGTTATCGTAGTAGTTCCTATATGAAGGAAAAATATTCAAAACATCCATTTGAAATTAGAAATTCATTTTTGAGAACAACCATTTTGGTTTTTGGATGTGCACCTCGTTGTCATAATAATCATTGACTTATGAAAAAAAATACAAAAGGGTCTTTGACTACAAAATCTGGTAGCCACTTTAGTCTTCGACGTTAAATTTGATCATTAAAAATTGAGCTCACGGTTTCTTTGTTGACAAGGATGTATGACTTGGCTATATACTAAAGTGACAGAAACAAAATCAGGAAACAATCATTTTGATCTCTGGATATGCACACCGTTGTCATAATAGTCACTGACTAGGGAAAAAAAAATATAAAACAGTATCCGACTCAAAATTCGTTGGTCACTTTAGTCCTCGAAGTTAAATTTAGTCGTTAACAGCTGAGCTGACAATTTTTCATTTTTTGACATAAATTAAGTTCATCACATCCCACCACATAAACATACATTGAGAACCTTCGGGCTAGAAGTTGCTGCATTGTTTCTAGTGTTGTTTTTGCAACGCTCAGGCGGAAACATCCCACCACATCTTCTTTGATTGCTCTGAAACCTCAAAATCTAGCATTGGTTACGCACTAGTATTGATCAACCTTTTGACACTTCGGGCTGGGCGAACCTTTTATCGAATTGCACTGGCATATGGTGTAAACTGAGCCAACAAATCATGATCTATGCTGCTACTCATATTATCTGGCTCATTTGGATAGAGAGGAATCTGAGACGTTTTCAGAGGCGCCCATGACTAGCTTAATTCATCACTTAATTGTTGAAGTTAAGATGAGTTATCCTCTCACCTCTAGCGCTAGCAATTCGTCCATTACAGACTTCAAAATGGCCCAACTATTTCAGATTCTTCTTAAAGCGGCTAAAGTTTCTGTTGCTACGGAAGTTCAGTGGTGTCCTCCGGCTGTTGGCTCCGTAAAAGCCAATATAGATGGGTCTGCATTTGGTCTCCCATTTTGTGCTTCTATTGGTGTGGTTTTCCGAAAGTCTCGTGTTCAATTCCTCGGGGGTTTGGTGCATAACATTGGTCATAATGATGCTTCTACTGCACAATTGTCCGCTGCCATGTTTGCCGTAGAAAAATATGTTGATATGAATTGGAGGGAGTTATGGATCGAGGCATGTTCTATGTTAGTCGTGCGTGTTTTCGCTCCAGACATTGTTCCTTGGGGTTTACGAACTAGATGGATAAACTATTTACATCTAGCTAATTCTTTGGTTTTCAGGGAAGGAAATCAAGTTGTCAATGCTTTAGCTCATAATGGACAAGGCCTAGCTCCTTTTGCTTGACAATGGTGGGAAAAGCCCCCTGGTTTTTTAGCTCAGCTTTTAGATAGAGATAGGATTGGGCATTCATATTTTAGGCTCTCTTATGGTTAACTTCTTTTGTATGTGGTTCAGGCCCTAACCTGACTTCTTTTTATTTTAATGACTTGATAAAAAAAAAGTTGATCACATTTACTAAAACAAAGTTTCTTGATTCAACAAAAACATAAATAAAGTTCTTTATTTTAAAGGATAATTGAAGTGCTGTGTAATAATTAAGACTATTTTATACTCAAATTGAAGGTGTAGTAAGATTATCTATGTAATTTACTTTGTTTAATAACTGATACGGATATCCACAAATACATATACAATCAAATCTACATCTATATCCATTAAATAATGAATAGTCGAAATAACTGTTTATTTTATTCATAAATATCCATCAAAATATATACCCCGTCTATGACAGATTTTATATTTAATATTTGTTTGTGGGTGTGATTATTTTTGCCATCCACACCTAAGACATCTGAATAAACTTGTAGTGGTCCATTACCATCTCATAAAAAAATAAGAGGTGCTTTTTTGACATGTTAAAAAACGAGAAGCTCTGCTTGTTTGATTTCTTTTTTCTGAAGGATCTCTTTTGATTTCTTTTAGGGGCACTCTTTTGTAAATGCATGCACTATAAAATTTGATAAAAATTACATGTATATTTTCATACGCACGTGATGACACATTTAATCGTCAAAGGTCTTCCGCAAATTTCAAATCGTAAGCAAATTCACTTTGAAATACTTTTTTTATTTAAATTAAATAGACACAGTTGAGGTGTCTTGTGATAGGATATGCAACTCAATCCATAAGCAAATTTATGGCAGACTATTCTGAAGAAGAAGAAAAATTGTGGGAGACTATTCTTCTCCAAGTGAAAATGTGAAAGCAAATTCTCAAAATTAATTTAATGGACTGACCTCTTTCACAGCTGTGTTTTAAGAGACTAAATTTTAGGTAATGTGCTATAGACACAAAGCTGTTCTCAACTAAAACAAAGTATACATTATCAAAGGAAAAACAATAATAGTGTCGTATTTAGAACTGCATCTAAATTTAGTCTTTTTATTTTCTTTTTAAACCGTATATTAAGAACATATGTAGTATCCGACAAGTTTCAAGATTAATCGGTTAATCTCTGTAAAGTTAATTCAATTGCTAGAGACAATACATAAAGACAATTCATAATATAAGTTGGGATCGGGTTCAAACCCTACTTATTCACCTTAAAAATGTAAAATTTTAACTATTAAACTATTTGACAAAACAAAAAAAAAATTAATTAGTGTAACAAGTATTTTTGCTCAGAGTTACATACCAAAATAAAATCACGAACAAAAACTCAATTAGGTTCTCATAATTTTCTCGATACCTAATTCTTTTTTTTTGAAATATCGCAACCTAGTTTAATATCTAACAAAAAATTATACCAATCATGTTCTTGATATTTTTGTAAAGATGAAGAAAGATAAATAGTTTTTGTCGATATAACTTAGTTAACATGAACATTGTAGTATGTATAGATCACAATTGGAATCTTGAATTTTCAACTTATTGAAGGGTGAATATCTAAACATTATGGCATTATACTATATGCGATCAAAAATCAATTAATTTATCCCCAATATAAAAAATCTCTTTGATTATTTATTATTTTCATCATGCATATTGTAAATCTACCCATACCCTAACACGACTACACTATTATATATAGAAGGCATTACGACACCAATCAATTCAAAACAACTAAATCTTCTTGCTAGATACATAGTACATACTTTTTTGTTTAACAACGTTTTCATCGTCATAGTACAGCAACTTTCCACTTTATAATACTAATCACCACTTAACTCCCTTCTCCTACACTAAACCCATGGCTGACACTTTCCTCATGACAACCACCACCACCCCCGCCGCCACGGTCAAGCGAAACCGTGTCGAAGACGAAACCGAAACAAAAAAGAAACTAGCAACCGCCGCACAAAACGGCAACATATTTGATCCAGCCACCGCACTAGCCAGCGCACGACACGAATTCGGCGAACACGGCGGCGTAAACATGTCAATAGAACCCTCAGTAACATTCACCGTCATGGAACCAGAAACTCTCCGCCGCATGTTCGCCGGAGAGTTAGGTCCAGACCGTGACTTCTTCGTCTACAGCCGTCACTTCAACCCTACCGTTCTTAACTTCTCCCGTCTAATGGCTGCCCTCGAAGGTACAGAAGCCGCTTACTGTACATCCAGTGGCATGTCCGCCATTTCCGCCGCAATCCTGCAACTCACCTCCACCGGAGAACACGTGGTAGCTTCAAGAACACTCTACGGTGGAACACACGCGCTGTTAACTCATTTTCTTCCACGTACATGCAACATAACAACCACGTTGGTTGAGATTTCCGATATTGAAATGGTTGATGAAGCTATTATTGAAGGGAAAACTAAGGTTTTGTATTTTGAATCAGTCTCAAACCCTACTTTGGCGGTGGCGAATATACCGGAGTTATGTAGGGTGGCACATCGGAAAGGTGTGACGGTGGTGGTGGATAATACTTTTACTCCGATGGTGATTTCACCGGTGAAGCTTGGTGCTGATGTTGTTGTTCATAGTATCTCCAAGTATATCAGTGGTGGGGCAGATATCATTGCAGGTTTGTTTGTCTTCTTGCTTTGTTCTTCTTAGTTCTTTCTTTGTCGATTATGAAACATACTTAACACGTATCTATGATAAAGTACTATAAAGACACTCTTTTTTGTTTTTAACTTTTTACTTGTCTCTTTCATGATATGAAGTAAATATCACTTACATACATACATGTACATATGTACTAAATTATTAAATTACATGTACGTATCTATTTCATAATTGATACTTTAAAAAAAAATTGTTAACATATTTTTAAATGGACAAATTGATTTTATGATTATGAGCATAAGTTTTAAAAATAAGTAAATTGATCATGCATTTTATGCCAAACTAAGGCTATAACACATCACAAATTTAACTATCGAAACAAGGTAATGCTTTTCATATTACAAACAAATTTCACATATAATTTAGTCTATGGTGATGTGACATTAATAATATAAGGTTCAACTAGAAAAAGAAAACATATCACGACATATAACCTCTAAGTACATGTTAATGAATAAATCGTCTTGAATAGTAGAGTTGGAACTCTTACCCGTGCTCCTTGACAGTTTAGAGGATTGGTTGTAATTTTTTTTGTGATTCACATCTCATATAAACAATAACATCAACAAACAAACCATCATGAATTTTAACAAAAACGGATACTATAACATAAAGCTATATCCATACCAGCTACAAAATCAAACATGACATTGCCTATACCCCAAATTAGTGCTTCAACAATAAACTCAAAATAAAATAGATTGGTTATATCAAACTTAATCTCAAAGTAAACTCTAAAAGACAGGGAAAAGTCAACCTGTTTCGTTTTTTAGTGGATTAAACGAAATAGATCAACTTTGATTATCGAATTTAAAGCTTCAATTTGTGTCATCTAGAATAGCCGGTAATTTAACACATGAAATGACAGGGCTCAACCTCTTTTTCACCTGAATCGTTAGTTTGAATGAGAAAATTGGTAATTCGTCAAATAAAGAAGTAGTATTCTACAAGGGTTGGGATCACACGTAAAATTGTCAACTTAGACATGGTATTACGACGAATACTGATTTTGTACATATTTTACAAAATCAATATTCGTCATAATACTTTGATTGGTATAATATTGCTCAATTGATACACTGATATAATCTGATCATTTTATATAGATTAATAATTAAATGAATTGTCTCAATTTTGAGAGATCATTTTTTTTTTTGAATCGGCTAATATTATTCACGACGAGACGTACCAAAACGACACCGCTCGCGGATAAAACAAAGAAAATTGGAACAAACCAAAGGTGCCGCATTTAGACGGAACTCCTAAAGACTCCACCAGCACAAAAAACAACTCCACACTAAGAAGCCCAAAAGCTACTCATGATGCTAACATATACAATTAAGGAACGAGAAATTCTTACGTGAACTCTTACCCAACACATCATTCTTACACTCAACCAATTAAAATCTAACACTTCATTAAAATAATAAAAAAATTAATATTAGAATTTTTTCTGATTATTTTTAATATTAGAGGTAAAAATAAACAAATAAAAACAGTCCCTAATGGGAACTGTCAAAATGCAGAATTCCACGATTCCCAGCCAAGCATATCCAAGGATGAAAAACAGCCCCCTAGATCCCTAGATCATTTGATTGAGAGTTTGTGTCTTCAGCCTTAAGGTATTCAATTCTAGAATTGGGCATCAAGAGACGAGAAAAAAATATAGTTAAATAAATTTAGCGTATATTTTATATAAAGAAATGAGATTTAGTAGTTTGTTTTGTTTTGACAAGATACAAAAGCTTTATTTAGTAAGTGGCATTCTTATCCTAATAAATTAACATCATTGTGTTGTGGAAGAACTTTATTATCAAAATATTAGTAGATTAAAAGAGCCCCCTTTGAACCGATGAGACCATAGATGACGAACTTCCTTGAGTCTATCTAGAGAAGATAATTGGATTGAGATTGGACGTGGATATGCCCTTATAATTTTATATATCATATCATACTATATAATCCTAAAATATTATTAATTAAATTATCATACATTCCATTAGTTCACCACTTGGGTGACCATACCACCACATCATCGGAGTGAGTTGAATGTCCAAACAACTATCCCATCTAGCCAGAATCCATCCACATTCATTCCCCCAACTTAGTTTCTGAAATACATATTTTTTCTCAAAGGAAAATACTTCCGAGTATGGGTCTAGATTCGACAAATATTGTATGTTATAATATATATCAACTTTTTGTATAAAAATAAAAAAATACCTATACAGTCATACACATATCTATGATTATTTTTTGACGAAAATAAAATTATTGTATACCTTAAACTATATCCTGTAAAAGAAACTATCCAAATTTGAAATCATGATGTAATGTATGTGGTCACATGTTTTCTCCAGACTCCCGTGAACAATCGTTGTTTTTCATCCTGCCCATTTGCTTTTACTTGCAACACGTGTTACATAACTTTATCAATTTGATGATTAGGATTAGGATTAAGGCATGACACAAAAATAAACGATTTTGATGATGTGACTTCATACATTTGAAAAATAATATAGGATGTTACTTTATTACTTGAAGCCATTCGTCATCAAGCACTTCCGAATAGAAATGAGCAATGGATTTTGCATGAATCATCATCACCATAACTAATAAAAGTAGTATGTTATGTTACTCAAGTTGGTAAGATTCAATACATACATCATATCCAAATTGATTTTTTTAAAAACCAAATATCCCCGCACGCACAACTGCAGATACTAATCTCTCAAGTCTTGTGAGACTTAAAATGGGCGGCAAACTCTCTTAAGAGTTTTAGGGCTGCTGCATGCACAAGGCTGAATTCGAACCTAAGACCTTAGTTAGTTAAGTTAGAAGAGACTTGTGTCATCTCGTCTAAGCGCTTTTGGGTTATCTAAATTGAATTTGAATCTTAAGATTTTCTCTTATTTGTTGTGTCTCAGAGATCAAATTTGTCTCAATTTTCTACTATGATAAAAATAAAAGAAAAATAATTAAAATTTAAAAAATAAAAGTAATCTTTCATGATAAGTTTAAGAAAATGAATTGTGCACATAATAAGTGTGAACATGTTTTTAATACAATATCCTACTTAAAAAAACAAAGTAATACTGTATTTTGACAAGGAAATTTGACTATTATTCTTTTTTTTTTTGGTTTAAATTGATAATTAACAGGGGCAGTATGTGGGCCTGCAAGCCTAGTGAATTCCATGATGGATCTCCATCAAGGGGCCATAATGCTATTAGGACCAACAATGAACCCCAAGATAGCATTTGAACTATCAGAAAGAATCCCTCACTTAGGCTTAAGGATGAAAGAACATAGCAACCGTGCATTAGTGTTTGCAACAAGGCTAAAAAAATTAGGATTTAAGGTAATATACCCTGGCCTAGAAGATCACCCACATCATGAATTATTGAAATCCATTCACAACAAAGATTATGGTTATGGTGGACTTCTTTGCATTGACATGGAAACTGAAGAAAGAGCTAACAAATTGATGAGTTATTTACAAAACTATGGACAATTTGGTTTCATGGCTGTTAGTTTGGGATACTATGAGACACTTATGTCTTGTTCTGGAAGTAGCACTAGTAGTGAGTTGAATTCTGAGGAAAAGGTTCTTGCTGGAATTTCACCAGGTCTTGTGAGGATGTCAGTAGGGTATATTGGGACTTTGGAGCAGAAATGGAATCAGCTTGAAAAGGCAGTATCTAGACTTCAAGAATATGGTTTCCCTAATAAGAATTGAATCACTTTTTAAATCATGGGTGTGTTCATGTTTATATTTTGTTATAAATGTTTGTCTTTGTAATAAAATGTGTAAACTATGGTACTTATATTATGTGTGATATGAAGGAGATTGAAGGAAATTAAGCTGCTTTGTTTAAATAAAGCTTGATCAGATGGTTTATTTAATATTATATGCATCAAGTTCTATGCTTTCTTCATGTCAACAAAACGTTCTAAGCTTTCTCATAATGTATATTAAACACTGATTTCAACTCCTTTGGCTAGAGTGCATTTTCTTCTTCAAGTTTTTCTGCCACAAAGCAAATTTAAGGGCATGGTTTTTCACGATACTATTAGGATGAAGTGTGAAATTGATAATGGCCAATTTGTGTATATGAGTTTTCGGACGGTGTCTTGTCCCTCCGTCTGCTGGAAGAAAAAAAAATACATCATTGGTTTGGATTAACAATTTATAAACCTCGCATGCAAGCAAACCTAGCCGCCACAATTCTTCCTCCTTCATCCATCTTTCCAATAGAAGGGTGATTTAGGGCAAATTTTTAGTTCGAAATCACTCATCTAATTTTTTTTCCCTTCTCCTTATATCTAAATACTAAGTTGTATATGTTCAAAAAAAATTAATAATACTAAGTTGTATTCACAGAGATTCAATACTCTTTTTTGTGTGTTTTTATGAGGTTTCGTTGTCTAAGTGTGACAGTGTTTGATACACCCTAGTTGTCTTAGAGTGAAAAACGGGCACTCTTTGAGCGGGTGTTAACTCCTAAAAAGAAAAGAGATGAAGAAAGGGCACTTTTCGAGTGAGTGCAAACTCCTAGAGAGAAAATAGATGAGAAATTAGGGACGAAAGTTAAACCTTGTTATTATTCATCATATCCGAATTGGTTGCATCATATATAGCCAATATCTTTGCATAACAACTTGTATAATCTAAGGAAAGGGTAATAACGGAATCGTAAATTTAGGAAAGGAAATAAACAGAACCATAAAATTAGGAAAGAGAAATAACTAAATGTAATCAAGTGCAACTAAACTTGCTCACAAAATTCTTCATCTAACGAGGTCGTATCATTCCCCACTCCTTCAAACTCACCTTGTCCTCAAGGTGAAATGATGGAAAAAAAAATAGTATGTAATTGCTCCCAATCCTCCAATGAAGCCTCATCAAGAGAACGCCTTGTCCACTGTATGAGAAAGCTAATCTTCCCATTAAAGATGAAACTAGTTGTGCGACAGGAATAATGATTGGCGGTGTCGTCGGGTGGAGCAGCAGAGCAAACACTTTGATCCGGCGATTTTGGCGGCGGCGTCGATGGTGGACAGAGAGATGGATTGCATAATTCCTTGATACTTCTTGGTTGCATGTGATCAATGGAGGTTGTGATTTCTGGTTGGCCAAGTTGCACTTCCTTCTTTAGCGTTGAAGGGAGTTCCAAACGTGACCTATCCATGGAAACTTGATTTGGCGTTGAAAGCGGAGGACACAGTTGCGTCGGTAACACAACTTGATTTGCTAGAGAAACTGTTGGGAATGCCAACTCCTGGTGTGGCTCTTCTTCTTCATCGTCAACCGACAAAACATCCATGAATTCAGGTTGAAATAGCCAAATAAAAGTGGTGGTGAATGATTCTCAATCCACATCTGGATGTCGTGGAGACCACCATTTCCACCGGCGGAGAGCACGACCCTGCAAAGCATTCATAGCCGCCGGCAGTTGTGCTTGTGTTGGGACTCCGTTCACCCTGAAATGGTCTTCTATGCAGAGAATCCACCAATAGCCATCTGAATTACCAGGAAAAAAATGAAATCGCCATATCCGACCTCACGGTAGCGAGAATGAGAACGTCAATGAAAGCACCAATGATACACCCTAGTTATCTTAGACTGAAAAAACGGACACTCTTCGAGCGAGTGTTAACTCCTAAAGATAAAAAAAGATGAAGAAAGGGAACTCTTTGAGTGAGTGTAAACTCCTAGAGAGAAAATAGATGAGAAATTAGGGAAAAAAGTTAAACCTTGTTATTATTCATCATGTCCGAATTGGTTCATTGTTGCATCATATATAGCCAATATCTTTGCATAACAACTTGCATAATCTAACAAAAGGGAAATAACGGATTCGTAAATTTAGGAAAGGAAATAAACAGAACCATAAAACTAGGAAAGAAAAATAACTAAATGTAATCAAGTGCAACTAAACTTGCTCACAAAATTTTTCATCTAACGAGGTCGTGTCATTCGCTCACAAAATTCTTCATCTAACGAGATCATATCAGTGTTGTTTTGTTCACATCATGATGTGGCATTATAAATTCGATTCAAATGTACAATTTTATTTTTTGTGGTGGTCTTCATTCGATTCAAACAGACAATTTTATTTTTGTTTGATGTTCATTATAAATTCAAGCAATGACTTTGACATCTTAAACATACAAATGTCCTGTTAATCATACAAATTCAGATACATGAGTATTGCACACACTTTTATGTTATCACATTTGTAAGTATTTTACGGTTTTTACTATAGATGTGATGAGATGTGTTGATTCTAATGTTTATCATTTTCAATTTCTACCACTTTTAGTTTATATCTTTGTTATTTTTTTTTTTTGTGGTAGCCGGGGTTCGAACCCCAGATCTTGCATATATTATGCATTACCCCTACTAACTGAGTTAAGCTTACGATGACATATCTTTGCTATAAACTAACTTCTACCAATTTGAATAAATATGGCTTCTTTAGTAAAAAAAATTGTAAATACTTCGGGTTATTGAAATCTAAGGCTTTGTTTGGGAGTTTGGAGGGGTGAGGAGGGAAAGACTTTGGAGGGTTGGAAATATAGGGGAAAATGGTGAAATCGTTCACATTTTTTGAAAGAGTAAATTTTTAGAAAATAATAAATCAATGCTTATGATTAATATATTTTAAACTTTAAGAATATTATAATTACATAGATTAATTTGAAGAATTCATGTAAACCCTCCAAAAACCTTCCTCCAATACAATTTTTGAGTTCTCCAAAATGAGGAGGATTTTATATTATGAAGAAAAATTAACCCACAAAGCAAATGCCCTACCTGTGGTTACCCGCCCAAACCAAACCCAATTTGGCGGGTTTTCCCTGTTTTGACTAGGTTTGAGTTTTTCCCGATTTCAAAACACGGGTATGGGACGGGTTGTGGGTATACTAGTATCCACCCTAAACCCATACCCAAACCCGTCCTGAATGCAGAAAATTACTTTATGTTGATATGCCATGTTATTTTGTTTGATAATTGTCGTGTTATAAAAACTACAATTGATATTTAAAGGAGCAACTAAATCAATCGGTCTAACAAAAGTTAAAGTGAGCATATTGTTGGATAATGCATTACAACATTTCTCTAGGGGTTTCAAAAAAACCTCTATTTTTTTATTAAAAAAAATTATTCAATGCAGGGACGCGGATGGGGCGGAGATACCTGAACCCGCCGGGGATGGAGATGAGGTTCAATTTCTCATCCTTGTTGGATATGAGTAGGGTAACAGGTAAGTATATGAGAATCAGATATGGGGACGGAAAATGTAAAATTCCTCCCCACCCCGCCCTATTGCCATACCTACCCTCCAAACTCTCAAACAAAGCCAAAGTAAACCTTATCCATGAAACCAAATTAGTTTTTCTGGATACGACAACACAATATAATAACAAGGTAGTCGAATTCTAGGTACCAATAAATCATATGGGAAGTTGAAGTCACATTTTATTCTTAATCTTAATAATATACAAACACTCCTTCATTTTTAGTCCACTAATCCAATATGTCATCTTCTAAACCTACCTATGCCAAATCATCTAATTTGTCAAGTACATTTTATCATCTCTTATAGTAATTGGGATTATAAAACCATAACATTCCTCAACTTTTCACTGTTAAAAAACATCCAAATTCATTTTAAAACATAAAAAATTGAATATGTTAATTTTCCTCAAAGATACTTCGTTTTCGGGCCTATTTTGTAGAGAGAAGAAAAAACAAGATTATTACTTTATTCACCCTACTAGTTTCTCATGCGCCTTTTTTTTTACGAAAATGCCCATGAGATTTTCTGATTCTATAATATGAATTGAGTTTTCCCCTTGTTTTGAGGTGGGAAAATGAGTTTTTCACCAATTTGAATTTTATAATCCGGACACCCCAAAAAATAGGGTGTGTTCCTTGCTTCTTTTTTTTATTATAGAATTCGAGCACCACCTAAACACCATTATTCAGGAGGAAAAACAGTTCGGATTATATAATCTGAATTGCATCATCACAAATTATGAACCTTTTGTAACATGGATAATCAACTTAAGGGTCATATTAATCTTATTGACTTTCATCCTTCTGTTTTAGGTCATTGTTAGCTGTTCTTATTTGAAAATCCAATTTTCAGGCTACTTGATCAGATTGCTCCGAAACTTTTCCAGAAAATCAGAAACAAATCATGGATCAAGATTCTCATAGAAGAAACTTCTTATGGGATTCCGCCCCTCAAAATCCAAAATCTCATCGTTTAGACATTTTTATTTTTATTTTTCTTCATATTTTTCAGAAAAATCAGGAAAAAAAATTGCATTAGTTTTATTTAATTTTTTGTGGTATTTTCAAATTTTCTTGATATTATTGGACATGTTTAATCATTTTTTTTACTTTGTTTTTTTGTTGTTTTTAAAAATGAAATTTGCAACAGCTGAAATTGGAGAGACTTTGACTGCTCCTTATATATAAGCATATTTCAGATTATATAATCTGAAAACATTTAAACTGTGTCCGGATTATATAATCTGATACCCCATAGGCATTTTTGTGAAAAAAATGCGGCGCGTGAGAAGCTTATTGAGTGGGAAAAGTAATAATAAAAAGACAAAAGTCCGATGTGAAATGAGGCCGAATTTGCCAATCAAAAAACTCAAACCCAATGCCAAGTCCACCTCTTTTGAGACTCATCTAATGTAAAGGCAATACAAATGGAAAGCTTTGCCCGGTCTCACATGAAAAAGCACATGTTTCATCTTCATAGTGAAAAATTTCCCAGCTACGAGACAAATCTCATTACACAGAGCTCTGTATCACCCACCTTCTACCATTCTCAAACAACGATGAAATCGCTCAATCCGTCACCGTCGAGCATCTTCTAGAAACCATAATTGCTATTTAAAATGGATACAAATCAAGTCATATCAACTTTGATGAAAGGAAATTTGGTCAGAATCTGAGTTGAGTGAAGGGATCGCATGATGTAAAAAATTGTAACTTATATTAATTGACATTTTCACTCCTAAATCGAAATCAAATTATATTGTATTTTAATTCAACCATAACCATAATCTTTCCCTATAAAAGGGTCCATCAACATTGCTTTGTGTTGACATTGCATTGCTTTCTTTCCATCTTTTGTTTTGTGTTTTCAATTTCTGAGTTGAGTTTTTAGAATTTCAATCTGTTTTTTTAGTTTTGGTTTTGAAAATTTTCAAAGAAAAAAAAACAATGTCCAATCTTTATGAGTTTTCTGCAATTTCTGAAATTGCAACTTAATTATTATTATTTTTAAAAAATTTGAAGGGCAGGATCATTCGATTATAGCAAGTGTATATATATATATACTTTTTTTTTGAGGAAAAATTTAATATATATACTTATTAAAACAATATGAACTAGCTTATCCTTATAGAGCTTGTAATAGATAGCACACTCAATATCAATTTAATACATATTAAAACTTGTCATTCAATTTAAATAGAATACACCACAGCACATTTGTTTTCAATAATATTGTGACTTAATAGTAGTAGACAGATATAAATTTATTGGGAATATTTAAAATGTCAGATATGAATGGGTTGGGTTGGCACACTAGGATTCTTGAATATAGTGGTTGGAAGTAGTTATAATTCATTCAAGAATTGTCCTCTAACTATTATAAATAATAAAAGCCGGAAAAATTTGTATTCTATCAACACCATCCAAGAGATCGAGCAACATATATAGTGTGGATGTTCTGGATTTGCATGTTGTTTTAGTTGCATCCGTACATGTTTATGCATGGTTTTTGTTTCATTATTGTTCTTGTCTACGAGCTTCTTCCACTAGTTTGTAACTAGAATAACATAAAATCAACTGTTACGAGTATTTTCAATGTAATATATAAACACACATTTCATCATTGACTCTTATACAATTGTGTCATTAAAAAAGTCATACGTTTTTTAATGAAAACAGTGCATGAATTAAGTGATTCTAGAAAAAATATTACAACTGCAATACATTACTTTTTTTTACAGGCTACTAACAATACATTACTGAAAACTAAACAAATTTACATTTTCTCCTTTATTTAATTACAGCTACAATATTTTGTCCAAAAAAAAGTACATTTGGGGTCATGTAGCCGGCTCTTGGCTAAATGAAGCGTCTTTGGTTATTAATTATAAAATTGGGTGTTTTCTCTTCTTAAAGATGATGGTGTCTATTGGTGGAGATTTGAAAAGATGAATGTTTTATATCATTTGATTGATCGTATTAAAAGTAGGTTGTCGGGTTGGAAGAGTTGTAACCTTTTTTTAGGGGATCATCTGATACTCTTAAGTTTTTTTGTCTCCTTTTCCTTCTTCAAAACTCCCTCAGATATCATCTCATCTTAGGGCTATCTTTACTACCATCTTGTGCATTTTGGTCGTTTGAGTGGCTTTTTGAAGTAGACTCGATTGGCCTTGAATATTATTTGGCGTTTTGTTATGTGGGTAATTTGGTCAAGTATCATCGTGTTCGTGAACTTCCCAGGATACGATTTTTCAAATCAAGTAGTATTTTTTTTTTTTTTTTTAATTTGTGTGCAATTGTCAAATGCTACAAATATTGTGGTATAGAGGGAGAGGGAGTATATTTCACAGTTGTGAAGCATAAGTATAAACAACATTCTATTGGAAGAAAACCGGTCGATAATTTGTGATAATTTTTTACAAGAAAATTACTATAAAAGGGAGTGTGGGAGTGTATATATATATATATACAACTGTAGTATGAAGCAACATTAATTCAAAGTGAAGGATGAATCAACATGTGTTATGCAAATGGTGATGTTGAAGAAAAGACAGTACATGGGACAAATAACTGGTTGAAAATGCCAAACCTCCAACAACCACATGCTAACTAAATAGTAAATACTATTACTGATCCACAGTGTAAGTGTAACTAACTAACTAACACTTTATAAATTGTCTCGTGACACGTTCATGCAACAGCTCATAGCCTCACCGGCCTCTTGTATAATGTTTCATATGGTTGAGATTTTATTTCAATAAAAAGCGGCGACCTTGCAATGTGTTGTCATTTTAATATTTCATTCATCTCATATCTCCTATTAAATGCCACTCACATAGTTTATAGTAAGTACTCCCACCAAAAATAGATTGTTCCATATAATTTCATCAAAACAACAAAATTTATTCATTTCATTAGCAGTGAATCGTCAATCCACTCCCAAAGGTATGAATGACCTCTAGAGAGGTTTAGGCGCCCCTAAGAGGACTCATGAAGCATGGGTGTGTTTCCCTGGGGACGTCGCCTCAGCAAGCATATAGTGACATATGAAACGTACTGTATGACAACTCTTACAAACAATCGACCTTATAGACTCATCACTTCGCCGTGTTCCAAGACTCATGCTTGGGGAGCTGTGAACCGCCAATATATTCCTAAGGGCACAAATGCCCTCCAAAAAGGCTTAGCCGCAATACTGAAGGGTTCCTAAAGCCTAGGCGCGTTCCCCTAGGGGCGCCGTCTCAATAGGCTTCCAGAGCATTGTAAAATGACTTAAGGTCCATGTTGCTTGGGGCTTAAGTCACGAGAAAACAAGCCCACAAAGGGCTATAAGTATCCCTTTTAAGAGCATTCTCAAGGCATCACTTAAAGAGACTAAACCCTAGTCTTTGATATTATACTCACTGCAAGTACAAGTAGTATTGAACAAATAACTAACTTTGAAACAAAAAGTAAAATGGAATGGAGGGAGTATTAAAAGTGAGATTTGGATCTTCTGAAATGAGTAAAGTATGATTGTTATTTTAACAAACTTATGATTTGTTATGATACATCTAAAATATCTATCTTTTATTTATTAACTAACGGTTGGTTTTATTAACCTTATATTCTAAAGTGAGTTGCTCACTTTAGAGGAGTCGAATCCTTAAAAATGAGTCATAGCTATAATTAAGGGTGTAGGAAGTACTACTCAACGATAAACAATTAGAACTTGTCACATCTATATGCAATGGGTAATTTAGCGACATAATTTATATTTAACATGTGTCATTCTTTCTTTACTAAAAATAAATAAAATGGAAACAACCAAGTGATTGAGTATATCAAAAGAGGTTAAACTTTCACAATATAGGAAAACTAACGTAGAGAAAATAAACACATTCACAATATAGGAACGTAGAAGAAACTCTAAACCGAAGAAAAAACCATGATTGTTGTCTGATAATAACACTATATGTAAAAAAAAAATCAACACATAAACTACTCTCAAACACCCACTAATCCCAGTACAGTCACACCCTCCTAAGCAAATATTTAACTACATCTCCCAACACTTTAAGACAAGAGTATAAGAGAAAAGAACAAATCAAATACAAGTTTTATTAAAGTATTTTCGACTTATGCATCTTGTAACGAAGAATTATATATAGTCTTCTTTTACCTTTTTCTTTACAATTTTAAACAATACGAGACTTTTTCAACATGCAAATTTTCAACCAACACAGACAAAATTACGTCAGAGACAGATGTCCAATTTTAGCATTTGAATTATAATTATGCTTCAAAATTCAAATAGGATTACAATTCAAGTGGAAAGGACTATGAGAAAGAAAAAAATTGTACTCATTGATTGCATTGCCTTAATTATATATATTTAATGTAAAGTCAACATTTCACTTAAGTTTGACATGTCTAGAACTATAACTGCATAGTAATGTCACCAATTGAAGCATGAAACGTCGCAGGAAATTTCTTCTTGTGAGCATTGGAAAGACAAATTATGCTTAGGTGAAGGGGGAATTGATGGAGTATGATTTCTGTATTGTTTAGGAAGAAGTCTTGTGTCTAGTGCCAGATGCCTGGCTGCCATGAGACTAGTTCATTTTTTTCTTAGGCAAGTCTTGAAGGAGTCATCTCAAGAGGGTGGCAGGCAGCTACTATTCCAAAATGTTGCATGCTTTCTTCTCTTGACTCTTGTTTTTTCCTTTGAAGACGATTGGCTCCCGAGTAGGGTATTATTCATGTGGGGGTGGTTTGACATTGTGAGGGATAATTAATGTTTCTGACTCACTCTAGTTGACATTTGAATCTCTCCTTTAAACCGTCATTCAGCCATCTCAATTAATGCTCTCGGAGTCTCATGATTCACTGTGTCATTTCCCACCAAATTTGATGATTAAATGATCAAGTAGTCATTTTCGTTATTGAATGCGTAAGGAGTAATGGAAATATTGACTAACTTTTTATGAAAGTTTGTGTAATCAATGCATTGGTAATTTAAAATTACTTAATTGCTTAATTTAGAAGGCGCTCCGGAGACACTCGTTAACAATACCTAAATTATAAAATAGTTCTTGATTGTGTATTTTGTATACAAATTTTGGACTTTCTGTGTTGAAAATGAAAGAATTTGGGGATGAAGAAGGATTGTGAGTGAGCGGTGAAGATGGACAACAGTTGATGGCCAACAAGAAGATGATGACGATGAAGAGGGAGATGAGTTTGAGCATGAATCTTTGTAGTTGGATTTTTCAGGTAGCAAGATGATGATGAATTTCTACTAATAAAAATTGTTTGTTTATTTATGGGGATTAATTTCTGAAATCTACAACTTCAGTTCATGGATTCGTTGGGTTTGGATTGAAGAAGAAAGGTTGAAGGTTGGATTGGTATGGTGGAAACAAAAGATGAAGGATTGAAGAATTCTGGGTTTGAAAATTGTTGAAGAGTTTAATTTATGGCAAATTGTAGGGTACATCCAAAAATTTGAGTGTATTGGTACACAAAATCATTAAATTAATAGTCATTAAAATAAAATTTTATTTACCAAAAACGTCAACGAAATAAAATTTAATTTTTCTGAATTTTTAGTACTCATAATAGAGAATTTTGATTATCTTTTACGATAACATGTAAAACAATTAGTATGATTTTTATAAACAAGGAAATAATGTTTTTTCTTATAAAATGATATTTTCTAAAAAATAAATAAAAACAAATAACTCTTTATTCCATAAAAATGATAATTAATTTATAGATTTTTGAAGTAAGAGTACCGATACACCTTAATTTGCAGGTGTACCATAGAAGTTCCCTTTATTTGAAAAAGATGAAGAAAATAAAGGAAATGAATTAAGTTTTCAGCCAATGTCAGAATGACATGTGTTCATAAGTTAACAGTTTTTCCACAACCCTAACAGAAGGGACCAAAACGTGTAACGAAAATAAAAAAAATTGAATAAACTAAGCGAATTATATTAGAGAAACAACAACCAGTCCCTCAAGCACAAGACGTGCTAGAGGGAACTGAAAAGTGTGAATTACAATACAGTAAGGCTAGCAACAACCGTAGAAATGAAAAAATATATCACACAACAGCCTATAAACAACATAAAGAATTTTGTCTCTAAAAGGGATTGTCAAAATCGAATGTAATGTAGTTCGCTTTCAACTACCAATATGTTTGGAGTTTAACCTTTTCTAGAAACCCTGCAAGCTGATCAATGTGATTATGAAAAATTCTCCTGTTACGGTCTTTCCATATAACAAATAAGACCGAAATCCAAATAATAGTAAAAGATGTCCTAAAATTGTTTGAAAAACCTCCAAGAGCACAAAACTGATTTGAATGAATATTTAGGTTGCCATGAAAAATTGTATCAATACCAAGCCAACGTGAGATCAAGTGCCACAACCGACCTTAGTGATCGTACTTAAAAAACAAATGGTCTCTGTCCTCTAACCCCCCATATGAGGCCGAGCAAGACTCAAGGGAAACATGAAGAACATTTCTCTGACGCAAATTAAAGATGATATAAAATTAAAGGACTAAAACACATTATTTATTACTTATTGGATCAAAACGATACCAAAAAATTTTAAGGGACCAAAACAACAATTTAGCTTAAATTTTAATAAGATATTATTTTTGTTCTTTATTTTTTATTATTATAAAGTTTATTTTTTATTAAAAATGGTAAATGTCCATTTTCGATCATTATTAAGAGGTTCATATTATATTGACCTGTAAAATTAATCACCCGAAAACCCCTACCCCAAACAACTAAAATACAAAGATAACCCTCAAGATTGATATCATCAACACCAAATTGAGGTACCAAACATTAAACACAATAAATAGCTATGTTTAAAAACACCTCACTATGACAGAGTAAAGAATAACGGCAAAACTAAAGTGGGGGTGTGGGGGTGGGGTTAAGGTGTTTGTGGCTCAATATAGTATGGAAGGTGGTCGTGTGAAGGAGGGGGTATAAAGCGTCGGTGTGGTGGAAATATATTATGGGTGTTATAAGAGGTATCAAATTAGGGGTTGGAACTTAAGTTGATTAGAAATTGGTTTGACGTTTTATGATACCTCGATTAAATTCTTGCTCCATCTGAGGGACCAATCCAATTATTCGTTCATTAGCGCGAACCCAATTAAAGACATAGCAAAATTTGTATAACAGATGACAGGGGGATGCTCTCCATTGCGAAGAATTATTTTGAAGAATTGTTTGAAGGAAAAGAAAGTGTTCGTTCTTTAGTCGTCAATCTGTTAAATCATGTCATCAATAATGAAGACAATAATAAGTTAACAACCCTGTTTTATATTGAAGAGTTTAAAGAAGCAATGTCTTTATGCAGCCTGACAAATGTCCGGGACCTGATGGTTACAATCTTGGGTTCTATTAACACTTTTGGTTTATGTGTAGAGATGGTATTTATGATGAGTGTTGTCAGTGGTTGAATGAAGGGAAATTTCCTCCGTCCTTGAACTCCACAAATATAGCTTTAATCCCAAAAAGGTATAGACCAAAATACTATGAAAGATTGAAGACTCATAGCACTGTGTAATGTTATCTACAAGTAAGTATTGAAAGTCCTTGCAAACCATCTGAAGAAACTGTTACACAAATGCACTGTGGCGGAGCCAGACCAAAAAATTTGGGGTGGCCGCTATAAAAATAAACAAAAATACATAAACCACTTTGTATACAACACATTTAAGTTGTAATAAACATAAAGTCAATCATATAAAAATGAAATTTCATGACTTATAAATAATTAAAGTAATACCTTACGCGCTCTGAGTGATTTGAAATCATATGTTGCTATTAAGATTATTTGTTGTCATCTCTTTTACATTCTTCCAGCAAAAATAGGTTGTTTTTCACGTTTATCAAGCTACTGTACCAGAGTAATTCAAACACAAGTAGAATAGTAAAGAACAACAACTATATCATGATTGAAATTAAGCAAGTAAGATTACTTTTTAAAAAACAAGCAAACAAAAGCCAGCACAGTGGTCCTAAGGATTGATGATGAAGAGTGTCTTCATAATTCACAATATACAAAATTATTTTTTACTTATTTTAATGGGGTGGCCATGGCCTACCACTGTCCTTGAGTGGCTTTGCCACTGCAAATGTATTGTCGACTCTCAATCAGCTTTTGTGCTGGTAGATCCATTCTGGATAATGCATTAGTTTCCATCGAGTTGGTCCACTATATGAAGACGAAGAAGAGAGGTAATTAGAAAAGTGTTGCGTTGAAGTTTACTGGCCATGGCGAGTAAGTTTACTTGCGAGGCGAGTAAGTTTACCAGTTTACTCGCCATGGCGAGTAAGTTTACTTGCGAGGCGAGTAAGTTTACCAGTGTACTCGCCATGGCGAGTAAGTTTACTTGCGAGGCGAGTAAGTTTACCAGTTTACTCGCCATGGCGAGTAAGTTTACTTGCGAG
>Ga0315915_1000321_pt1 | contig 45487 bp, 17 predicted proteins | sample MpolbnodulesMG_FD_207738 | JGI IMG/M metagenome (GOLD analysis project Ga0315915, IMG submission 207738) | Medicago polymorpha root nodule microbial communities from Los Angeles, California, United States - branched nodules | ecosystem: Host-associated > Plants > Roots > Nodule | place: USA... | reverse complement strand
TTAATTTGAATTTTGTAAAAAGGAAAATAAATTATTGAAATATGACAATTAAATGCAACAAAAGGTTGATTTTGTTAATTTTTGTATTTATACAAGTTTTTTTTTTGTTTTTATGACAGTTTTTTTGTTTAAACTAGTAACAACTAATAAATACTCTCCCCGTTCCTTTTTAAGTGTCGTTTTAGAATATTAACACAAAAATAGTAAAGTGTATTTTTGCACATTTTCTTCCTATTATACCCTAATTTTAATCCACCAATATATTCCCATTTTTTGCATACACTTTTTTTCCCAATAAATTTAATATGGTATCTTTCCCTCGTAATAGACATTTGTTAAATACTACTATTTTTTTAAAAGGACAATTACTCCATCAAAATTGACACATGGGAGAATCTAACGTCCTGATTAAATGCAAATGAAACATCACTAATACATAAAAAGCACATGGTGAATACTTGTCATTGATAATATAAAAAATGCATAATAAATATTTGTCACTGATAATATAAATACGGAATAAATAAATATTTTTTTACAATATTATACCTTTATTTATTGAATTACATTTCAGTTAACTACTCCGTTAATAAAAGTTTTTTTAAAAAAAAACTACAATTAATAAAAGTGTTTTAATAAATTATACTTATTATTAAAATCAACTCAACTAATTATTTTTTTAAAAACCACACTCAAATTAAAACCACTATTAAAATGAGATAGTGGGTAGTTTTTTAAGATATGTAAAAGTGAAAAGGGAAAGTGTAGAGGTATTATGTCTAGTAGCTAGTATGATTTTGAAAAACAGGAGGTGTATTAGTAATGTCTATTGTATTATATTTTGTTTGGACAATTGAAGAAATCAAAACATAGTATAAAACCTGCAGAACTGCCACGCGCAGGTTAGAATCCAATTGCACCATCATGGGAAAGTTTTCCACTTTCCCATGTGAAACGGCACCATCAATCAATATGACAAACAACTACTGCGCTCATTCAAAATAAATGGATCACCGTTCGTTCACTTCAGGTCTAGAAACCGATTTTGGAAGGATATCAAAATAACTAGTTTAGCCACATTGATAAAAACAAGTCCGTTCCAAATCAACACTACAGATTAATCTTAGAATCTACAAAAAAAACTTTATTCCATGCATCGATGCAGGTCATAGTAGACGTAGTTGGTCTAATAATAAAAATATTTTGAAAATTTTAAGTTCTAATGTGTACATCCGGATATTACAGGTATATGGAAGGGGCGCCAAAGCAAACTGGCCGTGTGTACAATATACTGATGAAACTATCAGTATACTGATCACAATTACAAAAGAAGAAAAAAAAAGTATACTGATCACACATAATTCATAAAATACTGTATGCAGCTTCACAATTCTAATACTGTACAATGTAGGCCTTAACAATCCTTCATCTCCTACAAGAGTGGGCAAAAGAAAGATATTGTATCTATTAGAAACAAAATGATACTAGTAACTTTCCTTTCACAAATCGAGAAACATCAACAGAACATATTTATTTGTTGTAATTTAAAATTAAAAAAAAAAAAAGAAGCAATACATTATTTATTATTGCTGAAATTTATGCGAGTTCCACTTAAATAAGATGGTGCTCCTATCCAATAGGAGGCTCTATGTTATGGGAGAGAGTGATGCAAACAGAATTCTTTTTTCTTTTGTTTGTCTGATCCAGTTATTGTCAGGAGTAGGTCTCATGTCTTGATGGCCGTACATAAAATACAATCAATAATAAACAGTATAGTAGTGAGTGTGTGGATAACGTTTTTATTTTCAGCTACGGTATGCAGTCAACTTGATATTTTACCTGTTTAATTCAAACAAGCTGCACTACAGCAATAACCCTTAGGGCCCCATTTTGTAGAAGATCAGCAAGCTCATCAAATAGCAGAGCAGTTCGCCAACCCCATCCTTTAGGAGCTTTAGGTAGAAGAGTGCCCGTTTGTTTAAAGCTTCCGAACACCAACATTTCCCTCTTGGATGGGCAAGTCAACTGAACGTGTAAAGGCAGAACAAACCCAAAATCAATAATGAAAATGATAGAATATCATGCAACATCCAAATTATTGAAGCAGTAATTCATTATAGTTGTTACCTGATAGCGTGCAGTCACCTTTTCACGCGAGTCAACGTACATATGTACCTGATAACAAATTTCAAAGATATACCATGATGTAAGGTCTAACATCTAATTCAAGATTTACAATGAAAGTTATTAGCAATCAGCTTGCAAGTATATGTCAGGCCATGTAATAAATTTATAAAAGGGATAAAAAAAAGGTCGCTTGCGTGGTAGTAAGGCCGTTACTATTTTACTAGTACTAAAATAAACTTTTCAAACTTCAAAGCATAAATATAATACCCAACTTAGGCCCAAATAATTGAAATATATGAAAAGCAGTCCTGCTAACCTTCCTGTGCACATCAGTTATCTCTGCCTTCCGACGGTGAAGAAACAATCCTGCATTATCATTCAAACTATTTACTATTATTACTACTGCTGATATTTGTTCACATCCCGAAGATGATAATTTTGATGTAATAAAACATTACCAAGGGTGCGCCGTCCCTGGGGGTCTTCATCATTAAAAGCCTGAATACTGACCTGAAGATTCAAACAAATAAAATATTTTCAAACCAAGACACTCAAGATCGTCTTAGATGAATATAATGAGTAACTGATGTACATGTTACCTTCCACAAAGAACCAGCATAGAAAACTTCTGGAGAATGCTTGACCTGGCCATCACCAAGCCTGTGCACTTCCTCAAAACTTACACTGCAAAATCAACAGAAATTTTCAGAACATTTAAATAAATTAATGAAGCTTAGTACTCACAAATTTAGGAACCTTATAAAGAAGGGTCTTGCTAACAAGTTCGTTAAGGGAACATGTTACAGAACCAAATAAAGGGATATAGTCTTGAAAAGAACAATTTATTAACTGAATACACCACTTCCAAGACAATATTTCTATTTTTTGATTCCTTGACATGTGCCCTTAGGACACGTGTTAGTATTTGCCTATAAAGAAACATAACCAGAAATAGTAAAAGCAAGGAAAAAAAAATATATAAGTTAAACAATTGAGACAGAAATACAAGAAATGATAACAGAAATTGCAAGATGAAGCCCGCTTGAATTAAGGCAGGTGTTCCATGCATGCAGGAAATAGCAATGGTCATAAAATATTTTACACAGAAAATACAGTTTAAAAGGAATATCTATGTAAAATAGTCAAGAGTCATGGCCATCTTCCAAGAGAGTGTGTAAGTTCTCATCCAAGCAGATAATTGAACTTCCAGAAGAGGGGAGATGATTCAAACAGATAAAAAAGAAACACAGTAGGGAGGAGAGACAAGTAGAGAAAAATGGTTCACAACAAACATTGGGGACATGACTTTTTATGCATACGAGGTTTAAGTCATGCTAAATAGCATCTACAAGACAACGACAATGAGTAATAAAGATAGTAATATTGTGAATGCTTACATTGTAACTAAGGAGGATTACCAAATCTAATGGACCCACCACAAGCTTCTAGTGTGGTGGATGAGTGAGCTGGGTTATAAAAACCAGCTCACAAGATAACTAGCAATATTTATATACCATATTACTTTAACAATTATTAATAGTTGCAAAGTGGCTGACTTACCCAAAGCGAAAAGGGGGGAAATGGCTTAAAGGTGTTTTCAAATCCAATGATATAGAAGAACTGTTGTCATTCTCCCATTCTATACCAATAGTATGTTCTGGTGTCTCTAACAATTGTACGGGAATACCACCAGTACTTGCACCCCCAGCAGTACTTTGCAATCCCATTTCTTGTTCCCTTTGTGTTAGCTCTGTATGTACATTTGTTCCATAATTCCCTCCCTGGCTAAGCCCGACCAAAGCTGTCAATCCATCTCCAGACAGGTCTCCATTGTGATCAGCACGTGCTTCTGAATCATCATTGGCTGCAGACTGAGGGTAGTTTCTGTTGCCAACGCCAAATGGCACACGAGAAAAGACAAATCGTGTAGGAGGTGAAGCCGCTGCAGGAACAAATGTAGTTCCACGGCCAATACCTGCAAGCCCATCAATAGCACCTCTAACATGTACTCGTACAGGTCGAAAAGAGCCATTTCTTTCACCTGTAGAAGATTCAGCAACATATATATTTCCTCCACCCCCAGGCATATTGTTATGATTATGTTCTTGTATGTAAGATCCGGTGGTAGATCCATGTAAAAATGCAAACTGCTTATGGCAAGTACAAGACATAGTCATAAGGGAACAAACTCTGCATGTATCAGCAGCAATCTCTTGTACCCTCTGACTAAGAAGCATCTGAAAAAGCAAACAAAATAAAACACCAAACCAATAATGTCAAAAAGAATTCACAACCAATAATTTTAGTCCAATGAATAGTAATTTCTATACCAAGTACTGTGACCTATATGCCACATGATTGATTTGCAGAATTTGAAATTCTGTCACTCCAATATTTTCAAGAATAGATGCTTCTTGAGGAGGATACTGACGGTTTAGACAAACTTGGTCTGTTTTAGGGGAATAACGAAAAGTGTAACATAACATGTCATTGGACAAAATTAGTTTTTAAGCCTTTTAAGGGGGAAAACGAAAGAATGAAACATTACATTTATAAGCTTTTTCTTTAAGATGCTAAATGGAAAACTAACTTCAAAAGTCAAATTAATGTCAGTCCAACCTGCAGCCATAGACCATCATTTACAGCTTTGCAAGGAAATCCTATCTCTTCAAGCTGCTTTCTGACATTTAAAAGTGCATCAAAAGACATATTGCAATATAAAAGTGAGCCCCCTTCAAATATATTAAGAAAGACATCGTCTTCATCTCTATAGTTTTCTCTGGGATGAGCTTTGACCTGTCTTCTGCCTATATGGCCACCCCATGAAAGCAAAGGGGTTCCATATCTTCCCCATTCACTGGATGTGAGCCCACTACAAGAACTCGATGAAAAAGAATCTCTTGATTGATCTCTGACCAACCTATTGTTGTTATCCGAATGGTAGTAGGATCCTTCCTCGGAAGGCCCTTCAATACCCACTCCAGTAGTTGTTCCAGCACCAAGAGGCACCTCAACATAACATGATGTTCTCACCCCGTCTGGATCAGACAATGAATTACCCAATGAAGGTCCTTCCATATCACAAGGATACGATGTATTCAAGTTTGGTGAAATGGCATATGAAGTAAGTTGAACACGTTGATTGGAATCAGAAATGTCACTGTTGAAGTCTCCTTCTGAGTCTCCAAGCTCAACTAAAAGGTTAGGCATGCTAGTGTCCTTTAGATCACTTTTAAGACTCATCTTCCCCATGTCGGTTTCCAATATCTTGTTAGTGCAGCCATCAGCTATACCTTTTCCCTTGGTGTTATCAGAATGAACGCCAGTTCCAGACTCAGAACCAGGAATTCCATGTGCAGGATGTTCAACCTTGCAGTGAGCACTTTTTGCGAGGAATGTGTGGAAAGCCAATTCAAACCTTTTCATGAAGCATTAGAAAAGTGTTATGCAGTTTGCAAAATTCAATCTGCTAACCACAAAACCCAAATAAAGGCCTATGATACACTTACCGCTTCTCTTCACAGGGTATCCACAGATCATTAGAGGTCAGTAATGCATGTAAAGTATGAGATGAAAGTTTAGGAAGCACCTGCAACAAGTAAATGTTGCTAAATCAAACATAATCTTTGTATTCATAAGAAACACATAATCAAGAACCAAAACCACCAAATGAAGCATGCACTTGGTTTTCCTTGTTACCTCTCTCAACTCCATGCCACCACTTTGACAGAGGTAGCCCCAACAAGCAGTTCTAACACGCTCCCCATGAATGCCATAATCTTGGTTCTCCGCAAACACCTACACAGTCACACACAACCAATAACTGACCAAAAAATGTATACAGTATTGGTTAAATTTCACAAATGAGGCTATACAAGCATCTGGATTTTTGAACCTGATAAGCCAAGAAGTTTGAAGTCCACAGCTCAGATATAATGAAATCTGTACATATAGCACATAAATCCTACAAAGATGTAATGATACACCAAATAAAAACATTATAAACCTGAATATCATGCAAAAAGATTAAAAGGTATTAATGATCATTCCTTTATGGAAATGATTTGAATATTTCGTTTCAAGTCATTAATGTAAACAACAACATACCTGAAGGTCAAGAAAGGAAGCGGCAGCAAGGACACGAAATGCATTATTATCATTAAGTTTAGGGTGGTTCCCATAAAGATATGCCAAAGCAATTGCAATAGCCTCGTCATTGACATTGTTATCATCGATTTGCAGGGTCACAATAGCAGCACTGGCTTCTTTCCAGGGACCATGAAGCATGTTCCTGAATCACAAACACCAGATAACAAACATGTATTTTAAGTTTTTAATAATTCACTTCAAGATGATCTAGAAAATCCATGCTTCATATAGATGATCATAACCTCGTTTTCCAATCTAAATTATACAAATATACAAAATAAAAGCACTAAAGCTCTAATATCAAAGCGCTAGTAATCAAATATACTCCTCGTTGCTCTTTAGCTATAAAGTTACTTGTACAAAAAAATCCGCCAACGTTACTCTACTTTCAATTCCCTATGTTTGGTTCCAAGTTTGGAGCAGTGATAATTGAAATTTATTGTTCAACTCGCAATCTATCTAAACATAAATAATTTTATATTCAACTAACTTTGAAGTAAATTCGGTTATACAAAATCAACTTTGTCATCGGAGAACCAAACATGCACTTAAACACTTCACCAAAAATACACACATAATGAAGTAAAATATACCGATTACATGATTCAGGGGAACGGAAGAGTGGTAAAGTTGATAAACTAAAACGAATTTCAATAATTTTGACAGGAGAATGGTGAGAAAATGAAATGAGAGATAATTGTAAGGAAAATGACCTGAAATAAGAACTGCGGGAGAGGATGAGACGGTGAAGGTGATAAGTAGAACCCATTGCATTAACAACGATATCGGAGAAAGAGCCAGAATTGAAACCTTCAATTTGAACATGTTCGCAGAGGGAAGTGAGGTTACAATCGAGAGCACGTAATTCAGCGGTGGTTGGATCATTGTTATCGGAATGGTGCGATGGTGGCTGCTTGGGAATGGAAGCGCCGCGTTGGTGATAGGGGGAAGGAGGAGGGTTGTTTGGATATTGAGGGTTCTCCATCATCAAACGCACAGTGTTCTTCCAATTGCATCAATCGATTATTCAATCATAACGATAACAAAATCGAAGTATAATTGAATGATCATAGATAATTGCATTCGCACCACTTTCCACGGTAAGTCTTGTATAATTATTAATTATTGAATTCATTCATTCATAGAAACGATGCGTTTCATTCCAACCTTGTCTGCGGGTGGGGGATAGCATCACCCATAATAGAAATACAATTCATAAAGTAAAATTATATGGTTCATTTCGATTAAGTTGAAAATTGTGAGATTTGGTTAATTATGTGGTTGAATTAACTATAATTTTGATCAATTGAATTAATCATCAATTGAATTAATCATATTTTTAAACATAATTAACTAGGTGTGACATGTGAAAAAAAATAGATGTTTGAATGTCGTTACTATATAAAATTATGAAGTTCTTTGTAGAAAACATAAATCATGAGTTTTATACATACTAATTATTCTAAAGAAGTTATATTTGTCTAAACTTGCATCATGTTTGATTATTTTTAAAAAATGGGTTTTTCTATCATGTACAAATTTGTTTGCACATGTTAAGAAGTTTAAAATAGTAACGTTGCATTGAAATTTGTACATTTTGTATTAAATACTCCCTCCGTTCTAAATTGTAACCAAAACGTCATACAATTTTGAACGAAGAGAGTGTATAACTTTTTAATAAATAATTGTTGTTTTTCAATGAAAACTTGTTAATTTTAGTTGCTTTAAACATGTGCAATATTGCACATGTTAGACAACCCCTTAAAAAATATATTATAAGTTAAATATGTACTCATTTAAATTTTCCAAATTAAAAAATGAAATTGAAGAGTTAAATCTTTCTTTCTAAAGCTTGTTTGGTCAAACTATATCTAACCTTAAAAAATTTCCTCCAATATTTAAACATTAATTTCTGCTTAATGTTTTTCCTAATCAGCATTCCGCTTTTAATTTCCTAAGAAGCAATGAATGCTTCTAAACCCCCATAATTAGGTTTGACCTTCTCATTTAAAGGAGATTACCCTAATTTTTTTCTCTCCCTTTGCCATGCATTTAATGCTTGCAGTTGACATTTTCATACCATTGTCACGCATTAAATGCTCCTAATCTCTTATTCTAATCATCACTCATTCATTTGAAATTCAAAAATTCTCCCTTATTTAAAAGCAATTGTTTGACCTTCTCATTTAAAAGTAATTAAATGCTCATAAACTCTTGTCTTAATCATCATCCATTCATTTGAAATTCAAAAATTTCCTCCTATCATCATTCATAATATCATTCAACTTTCTCATTTAAAAGCAATTGTGATTGTTAAAACAACATTAAAGCAATTTTGAATTATGATTTTCCTCCCTCCTATTTTTAAATCTTTTTAATGCAAATGAATGTGTGTTTTAATTGTCCATTGGAATATACAGACTCGATATAAATGTGTACTGATGACATTCAAACTCTTTTTGAAAGTTATATAACAAAATAATTAATTAGCATTGGAAATTGACATGCACATTAAGTATCATTATTAGTGATGAATGCCTATGAGGAACACGAAAGGAATGCGCTTAATGGACAATTGACTGATTTCAAGTACTAATATACACACTGAGATTTGTTTTTCCATAACAACAAAGATATCGCCCTTTACATAAGAGGTAGCCATGATGGACAGTCAATCTGGCATAAATGTCATAAAATTCCCCATTCACTACCAAAGAGGTTTTTTTTCCTCAAAAGATGATATCTTTGTCTGCATTTTCGTTTTCATATGAGTTGAGGTTTTGCTATCTGTTTCTGATGTCTTTCTTATGATTTTGGCTTTTACAGATATGACTTTATGGGAATATGAACCAACATATCCAACTTATATTCATCTCTTGAGGCTTAAATGACGTACCTATCACGTATAGTATCATCCAAAAGAGATATGTTCGATAACATACCTGATTTTGTAAAGTCAATGTTTGTCATATTTGTTGTCATTTGTTCACGTTATGTAGCATTTGTAAGAGAAAAAATGTTATAAATAAATCATTCCTATTAAGATTGTAAGCCAGACACAAAATTTGTTTGAGATTTATGTATGATTGTTTTTAAATGATTACACTTTTAAGTTGCAGTATCATGTTTTGTTGCAACTAATGAGATTTTGAAAAGGACTTGTAATCGTTGAGTTTTTTTATATATATAAAAAAAAAATATCTTCTTTTGTGTTGCTTAAGTAGTTACTTTGCTTATTTTATTTTATTTTTGAATTGTTGGATTATCTACATTTTAGTGAGTTTACTTTATTCTTGGGTCAATTATAATGAAACCTACAAACCATTTTAGGCAAGTTTTTATGGTTGTGCATAGTTTGATGAAAAATCTAATGCTTATTCCTTCTCTTTTCTCTATTGTTCTGTTTGTTAAAATTGAAGAGGTTCTTGCTTTGCAATGCTTAAAGGGTTTGATATACCTTTTTGTTGTTTGATTGTTTTTCCATTTTTGTTCCATATTGGTTATCCAAACAAAATTCTTTATATAATTTTTTTAATTGATATTCACAGCACCATTGAGCATCAACTTGAATATTGACAATGCTAAGTATATCGACACTATGAAATTTATAGATATAGAACATATCACACTGAATTTAATATCAATGTTGCATGTTGTTTAATCTTTGTTGTATCAGCCTTATGTAGTTGCTTTTTTCTTTCTCTTTTACATTGTTTCTCATATGGATGTTGTGTATCCTACTAAGTCCCAGTTTTGCTGATCCTTTTTGCTATTAAATACTTTTTCTGAAATCCTTTTTAATGTGCTATTTTTTAATACTACAAGTTTTATTGATTACTACATTGATCATATGTATGGTTACTTGAAACACTAATCATGCGTATGGTTACTTGAAGTTAGTTGTAAATTTAACCCTTTGGATCACATCTATATTCAAAGAGAGTATGCAATCATCTCATCAACATTACATTAGTCAATCATTACTTGAGAAATAATAGTGATGTTTGAAACTATATAATTTGGATTCCAATTTGCTTTTAGACAAATGAACATTTTGATAGGGTACTCTTAAATTAAGTTCAAGAATACTAATGTGGTATGAGTTGTTCACTTATAAAGAGGAATTTTAACTTATCACGTTCATGGAGCTATACAAAAAAGTTATGTGTGTTCGCAATGCGGTTTAGATCACTTTTAAAGCCAAAACTCAACCGATCCACTATGTTATTTAATTTTAGTTTGGTTTCATTTAGAATGAAGCATTCAAAAAAGGATTTCCTAGTTATTTTAATGCGGTTTAATTTGGATCTGTTATAATGCGGTTTAAATATACAATAAAATTGTATATTTAGTGCAAAAACAATGAGCACATGTAAAATAAATAAGTACATATAAATATATACATATATATTCGGTTCGACCAGTTTCCATAAAAAGACATCCAAATAGTTTTTTATGTTGTCAACTTAAAGCAAAGAGGCAAAGATAATGATCTACTAGGTTGTATAATTGCTTCTGATATGTATTATTAACTGTGTACTCTATATAATTAGTTTTTATTCAGTTTTTTTAGCTGCAATTTGACCGCATTTTTAGTTCGAACTTTTATTATTGTGATGCAATTTGTCCTTATTTACCATTTTATTTTTTATATGGCTATAAATTGGGTTTACTCTAAATTAGGTAATAGTTCTTATTTTTCTTTTTTATTATCAAATGCAAGCAAATTATTTTAATAAATTATGTTTTCAAATACGTGACAAATATGATACGATTTGTATGTCGTTGAAAGACATATTAAGACATATTTTATCGCTATATTGTATATCTAATATGTGCAACATTGCACATATTAAAACAACTAAAAGTAACAAAAAAAAATTAATTTTTTTTATTTTATTATAAAATTATATATTTAATATAAAATGCACGTTTCAATACAAATTTACCATTTTGTTTTAAAATAAAATACAAAGTTATTATTTTAAACTTCTTAATATGTGCAAATTTGCACATGATGAAAACAATCATCTAATAATCACATTTGTGTTTTTCGATAGACACATACATGACACATGTCAAATATAACTTATTGATCATTATAACAGTCGATAGGACATGTGCGTCGCACGGGTCAAAAGTATAAGTATAGTTTAATTTAAAGCAGACAATTATCCCTATAAGTCTCATGCCCATGCCCATGCTCATGCCCTTGATAGAGTGTGTATTGGAGGTTGTAGATAAAAACTACTCCCTCCGTCCTGGATTAACTGAGTCATTTGTTCATTTCATACATATTAAGAAAACTGGATAAAAGAATGAGAGAAAAAAATGGTTTTAAGTGCTCTTGTTAATTATTGGTGCATTCTCCATTATATGTAATGTGTAATATATTGAATTGGGAGTGATGAAAGTAGTATTGATTAAAATTATAAAGGGAAAAAAGTAATTAATATTGTATTGAAATGTGAAATGACTCAATTATTTTGAGACATTTTTTATTGTAGATGACTCAGTTATTATGAGACAGCAGTATAACAACATGAAAATATATTTTCAAACAATCTGTGAAAAAATTGGACGTCAATATTAATTGACTTCTACCATTCATACTCAGGTCCTTTATGAAGACATATATGCACCATCCGCAAGTGTACGACAGTGGAAACAAAAATCCAAGTTGTATCTTCAGTTATTTGGAAGATATCATATCACATTAAACTAAATGAAGTGCATAGTTTACGACATTTAGTAGATATGTCATGAGTATGAAGTGCATAGTTTACCACATTACACTAAATATGGATTATCTAATAAAACTTGTACATGTATTTTCTCAATATCAAGTTATACATTAAAATGCAACTTCTATAAAGAAAATATATTGAATCTTTTATTTTTTTATGATCCTATTTTTTTATAACGACTTTTCTTATTTTAAGAAAGCAAAAATCAATATTATGTAGTTTGTCGTTCACACCCTACAAAGTGATTATGTGGGTGTTTGGTTATCCGGTGAAAAGGTGCAAAAGCACGTTCATATTCTCAAAAGCAATTTTGTGATGTTTGGTTATCTTTCACCCTTATGCTGCTGCCATGCTTTTGACCATGCTGAAGTTATTTTCACAGAAGCTGCTATTCCTAGCTTCTAGGAATCGATTTTCAATTCTAAGGTTTGTTTTTTTTCCCAATTTCTCTCTTTTACCCTTGATTATGAACTATACCATCCCCATCATTAGTAATGAAGTAATGTTTCAAATTTGTATTGCACTTTATATTATATTCTCTATTTGTAATTTTAATTGAGCACTTCATGTTTAATATTTATTCCCAACATGTATTTTTATTTGAATATTGTGTGATTAACAATTATAATAATTTAGTAATTTTATTATCAATTAATCAAAAATAAATTAAGGATGAAAAAACTAAATAAATGTAAAATTTGATACACACACACACTCACACTCACATGTTAAAACTCATTTTGGTCTTTTACACATTTAAAAGTAATTTTGACTCAAAACATCCAAACAACATTTTTCATACAAATCACTTTTTTTTTTTTGAGGTAACCAAACATAAATCACTTTACATTCAACTTACTTTTAACCAAAATCAATTATTTCCACCGCACAACCAAACACACGCTATGACTTACAGGGATAATTGATAAAATCTTTTATGACTTATAATACTAATCTTCATCAAACATATGTAAAAATAGGCATATTATTAAGACAAATGTTCATGAGTGCCTAAAGATCATTGTTTAACAAATCCAAAAACCACTTTGTATGTGTTTGTTTTCACCGTCCTCTAAGAGTAGACACAAGTACAATTCAAAACTGTAGTTTGTAGCTTTTTAAATTTCTTGTTAAGGAGTCAAAAATACACATGTTTGAAGTAATTGGACACGATTCCAAACAATTGCTAGGCACTTTTATTTCATGAAAATGTGTGATCTCTACTGTTTTGTGGTGATATTTGACTTACTGCATACCTTAAGAATCAAATACCTTCATTTTATCCTCCATCAAACTCCTTGAATCTTACGTGCGCCTTTCTAAAGTACCATCGGTCTCAAATGGTTCTACTCCAAATCCTATTACTCAACCCTCTAGCTTTGTGTATTGAGCTTGATCTTCCTATTGCACTTCCGAAAAGTATATGGTCAGATAGTGATGGTACTTTGGCTATCTCTTTTATATATATATATTTGTCTTTCTTCACACGTAGATTTTGTGAAATCAAATATGCACCGAATACTACTCGATATAGTTTAATATATACTAGCTCCCAAGTACGACGATTTCACGTTCAAAAGTCGTGCAAATATGCAATGCAATCTGGACTTGCTCCAATCTGCATTTTTTTCTTTCAAGTAGCACTGTTTTAGAAATTTTTGGTTTGAAGTTGAACCTCCCAGGCCTAAAAATACCGTTCTTCCAGTTTGCTATAGTATATTTCCATTTATATAAATAGTTGACATAATTTTTTATGAAGTTAAGACGAACTTCAAATACTTCATTTCACATACGTGTATTGGTCGTAGAAATTCAACTTGAACAAAATTTGTTTCAAATCATTGCAATTTGAACCGACTTTCAAATTTCTAAATAATCCCTAGCTAGTCTCTGGTATACAACCTAAACATATAAAAAATAACTCAAATTGCGCTCAATTTCTCCCAATCAAACCTATCTTTAGTGAATAATTCCTGTAGCAAACACATTAAAATCCACTGAAAAATTAGACTTTTTCTTAAAGATTAATTCCTCTTTCCCCTCCTGATTCACATTCATATCACCATCACCAACAGAAGACTAATCTATAAAAAAAAAATTCAATAGAAGACCAAAGGCTAAGTCAAATAAACTACTAGTATCTAATACCTTCATCAAATGTTCATTAGAGTGCCCTCTCTTATTCCGTTCACCCAAGGTTCACTCTTCCATTTCTTTTTTTGGTTTTTTCACATTTTATTTCTCAATTCTCTTTCCTTATGCTCTTGCAACTTTCTCTTTTGCTCAATTTCTATCCTATTTGTAAACATTTGATTGCAGATTTTGGTATTTTTCTCAATTCTCGCCAACATGTCAAACAGTGAGAGAAGGATTATCAGCTTTGAAGAAGGATGGGATTTCATGCAGCAGGGCATCCAGAAGCTTCTAGAAGGCTTGCCCGAGCCTAACATCACTGCTGACGATTACATGATGCTATATACGTACGTTTCCATTCTTCAAGGAATACATGCTTTTTGTCTGTTTTCTTTTTCAGTTATGATCAATTTCGTTTTCATTGAGTTGATTATTATACATCAATGTTGTCAGCTGCAAAAATAACAGTTTATTCAAATTCATCTTCTACGGCCATAATTTTGACAATCTTTTGTATAAGTTGTCTGTTGTGAGAATTGGAGTTTGTCTAAATTCTGCTACACTGGTTAGAGCCTTAGAGGTGTTTTCTATGCGGTTTGAATCAGTTTTGCGGTTTAAATTATTCGATTTAAAAATAAATTATTCGTTTTCAAGTTGACGTGGTTTAATTTGGATTGTTTTTGAATGTTTAAATTACAATCATAAAAATATTCTGTTAATATAAATAAATGTTATAAAAATATGGTAAAGTAATAGGTTTAATGTAAAATATAAATATATTGAATTAATATATTAAAGTAAACTAAAAAGTATTATTAAAAAAATGGAACCAACAAATAATAAATCAATGCAATATATCATACTAATAAAAAAAAGTATTAAAATATATGTATGTGGTTCAAAACTCCACCAATTCAAACGGTTTTCACAAAAGACATCCAAACACATCCAAAAATATTTGATTTTGTGCAATCTTAATTTGAATCGGTTTGGATTTGAATTATTATTTCACAACTCTGTTCAGGATTCCTTTGGTCACTATTTTTCCTTCCTTGAATTGTAATGCAGGACCATTTACACTATGTGTACTCAAAAGCCTCCTCATGAATATTCCGAACAATTGTATGAAAAGTACAAGGAAACATTTGACGGGTACATCAAATCAACTGTGAGTAACAACACTGTTATTTAGATCATATTCTTGCATACTGTTAAACATTAATGAAAGATTTTTAAATAGCAAAGAAATGCTATTTGATTAGTGCACCCGATTCATGTAAAAAATAGCTTTACAAAAATAATAATACTTGATTCTGAGATTTTGAAAATGTTAAAAAGTTATTTGTTTAATAGGAATTTCTCCTACAGTGAGGTGGTGTTATAGGAAGTTTTATAAACATGAGATTGAATGGAAATGGATGGAATAAATAAGGTTCGCAATTATAAAACTAATGTGATATTTCTTATCACTAGGTTCTTCCATCTTTGCGAGAAAAGAAAGATGAACTCTTGTTGAGAGAATTACTTGAAAGATGGTCAAATCACAAAATTATTACCAAGCTCCTCTCAAGAATTTTTCGTTATCTTCATAAATACCATATCCGCAAAAGGGGGCTTTCTTCTCTTGAAGAAACTGGCTTCTTATCCTTCTATTACTTGGTTGGTGATGAGATCCCTTTGAAATATTGCACCACTGATTTTTTTTCCTAATTTTATCTTGCTTTCTTCTTTTACCCCTTTTTTAACTCTGGGATTACTTCACTTTATTTATCTCAGGTATATGATGAGATGCATAGACAAGTAATGGATGTAATATTAGCTATGGTATTCTCTAATTTCCATTTCTATGTTATTTATATAAACAATTTATTCCTCAGTTCATTATTGATGGAAACTTGTTTGGATTGACAAGGCAAAAGATGCTTGACTATCTTTGTCAACTATCTAACACAGGCGTTACACTTTAATTGGAAAAAAATGGTTTCACTAAGCCTTGATTTCTTAAATGATGCTTGATGTTTTTCTGAGATTGTGTAGTTGAATGATAGTCAAACTAGTGATTTTTAATTGAGAAATGATATTTGAACATCCATACTGTGACAACTTTTCTTACAACCTTCTCTCTCAAACTCACATTGTATTCTTACTTTCTATCTCCATTGCTTTGGTTTTTGTGTCAATCCTTACATTTCTTTATATATTTTGGTTGTCTAATAAGTTGTCTCAAAAAGTGGTTGTTCAAATAACATTCCTCTTTTCGATTATCTTCAAATGCTGGCTTACTGAATCCATAATAGTCATTTGGTTGAATCTGTGATTTTCATTTGATTTTCTCTATAATATCTCTTTTATCTTTATTTTCCAATATCCAGATCGATCGGAAACGCACAGGAGAGCCTATTGATCAAACATTGGTTAATAGCGCATTGGCTTTCTACTCCGAGATTGGAGAAAGCACACGAAAGAACGATCCAAAACACTTTGCAGAAACAATGACTAAAGAATATGCAGCATTCTATACTACGTAGGCTTCAATTTGGATAGCAAGTTTTGCAATCTTTAAATTGAAAGTAAAAAAAAATATTGCTACTGTATTTTCCCTTGTTATAGTAGATACTGAGTGGAAAATTGAAAGAATAAAAATGATTGCTACTTTATTTGATTGTATATATAATTGCACACGATTTTAGACAACAATTTATCATTCACATCTTCGGCTCTCCTCTACTTCAACTTACGAAAATTAGTTAGGCACATTGTGGATAACTCTACCTTCCACAGACATTTATAATTTTTGTTGCAATAAAACCCCCTCTTAAACTATTACTACAAGGGGCGAGTTTATCTCATCCCTGATGAAAGCATTCCTCTTAATTAGAGAAAAAGCATGATAACATCATTAAAAACCCTACTCAAGCTTGTACGACTGTAAACATTAAAATCTAACTCACTAACACTAACACTCAAGGTTGGAGTATTTTACAACTGTCTCAGTATTGAATTTGAACTATGTTTTCCAAGTGATTCTCGATCTCAAAAGGACTACTCTCCTACTTGCCGCCGTGTAATCTTGGATGATGCTACCCTCTTTTAGTCTACTCTCTTTTTTGCATCCACTCCAACCACTTCTGACTCGATCTCACCTCTATTACCACTTCCACTACTTTCTACATCAATTGATTTTTAGCCTTTAAAGAACCATCTCTTTTGCAAGTTATCAATATCGGTCACATACCCCTTTACCACCATTTTCTAGTGACCAAAAGATTCTCTTACAAATCCAATTGCTCCAACCCCTCTAGCTCTGTGTATTGAGCTTGATCTTGCTATTGCACTTCAAAAAAAGTACACAGTCAAACCAGAATTCAGTCCCCTAGTAACTAGTAATGCTACTTTGTTTAACACTCTTTTGCATGATGTTTATCTCGACGTTCAGCAATCTGGGATTTCTTTTTCCCAAGTAGCGGTGTGTAGCACTGCTATAGATTGAAGCTCCAAGGTAAAACAGAAACCATTGGAATAAAATTCTCGTCCAGTTTACTACAATATATTCCATTTATATATATTAGTTTGCCATAATTTTTATGAAGTTAAAATGAGCTGCTATCATTTCATTTTGCATGTGTTAGTTACAAAAATCATTGCTAAACTAAAAAAAAAAAAAATTGTTTTAACATTCTTGCAATTTGAACTAACTTCCAAAATTTAAAATTTTACAGTGTGAATTTCCCCTACATATTACCTATTCCAAATAATCCCTAGAACTTCTGCAAGATCATGTGCCTAATGACACCAGCGTGGACATGTCCCTTGATGGGATATGTTTGCAACTTACATGAACATATAAACTTTCAGAACAAGGAAAAATTTACAAATACAAACCTGCCACCAAAGTTCAGTCAGTAGTAGTAGTGACAAGCAGTCTTTCACCTTTGCTCGGCAGTTCAGCGCCATCAACTCCAACTTTTGATTTTGATGGAAGTTATACGCTGTATTTTCACTGTCTACCAATTTTGGTTGGAATGGCGGTATCATTCACCTTCATGTCACAAATTATGGCACATTCCGATCTTGTTCTATTATAGAGCACAACTCCATCTCAACATCAGTAAGTAGCTGCCCAGCATGGAATTGAAGCTGCCTCTTTTTAACAACTACTACTTTCTCGCCATGAGATATTATTTCTTCATTCAATTCCTGCGAAACAATATGTATACTCCTTTAGACGTGGCATACACCAAGCAAAATTATACACACAATGGCTAACTAAAAAATCTATACCAAATTATCAATTGCAAACAAGTGTATGGTTCAACAAGAACGATGAGACATTTTAGTTGATATGTTACTGCATGTAAGTTTTTATTTGCTGTGAAAGCCGATATTCTTACTTGTATTGACATGGGAACTGCATTGGCGCTAAAATTGTCGCCCAAATCTTCAAAATAGGATTCTAGTAGGAAACAAAAGTTGTTGGCATCAGCCTGATCCTCAAAAGCAACGGTATAGGAATCATCATTTTGTTCCTGTTCCTTAGAGGTGAAGTTTAAACTATAGAGACCTTTGTGGCCTTCCTCGTTGGAGCCTCTTTGCATGAGAATAACCTTCACAAAGAGATATGATTTCATGGTCAGGTGCAAATGGATAGACGTAGGGGCACACATGTTATGATTAATCAACCAAACATATGTCTATTTCCCATAAACCCAATGCAAACAAAACAAATAACAAGTGTATTTCAATAAAAGATCCTAAATCCTAGGATATTTGACTTGTTGAAGTTTTTAAGGATTGAACTAAACAATATACTTGTATACTTGATACAACTAGAAAATTTCACAAGGTCATATTTCTTTAAGAAAGGATAAACAACAGAGTAGTACTTTTGGGTAATAACTAACAAGTCCCTTTATGGATATGCTACTGAAAAATAGGTAAACAAAAAGAATTGCCTTGCACATACTAGAACATAACGTAGGTTCAGCCACCAAATATCAGTCCTAGATTTTGCTTGTTTAACTTTGGCTTTGTTAGCTGCTGGTTTTTTTTTAGCTAATCCATGTCCTGAACTGCCGTTTATACTGGCCACATTATCCTTTTCAAACCCCTGGGAGTTTTGTGTCCTCAATTCTCTTACTTCAGGTGAAGACATCACAATACTAGTCTCCGGGAAACCACCTAAACATATAAAAAATAACTCAAATTGTGCTAAATTCTCCCAAGCAAACCTATCTTCGCTAATTACTTCTTGTAGCAAACACGTTGAAATCCACCAAAACAAAAGTTGACAGTTGAAACTACAAATTTAAATAAAGTTTTACTGCCATAATTCCAATATATAATAATTTTCGAACAACGGTGCCAAAAGTAACAGCATACATAAAAAACCAAAAGGCAATTCAAAATATTTAACTAATAACTCCAATTGACAATAACTAATACGAGTTCAAATAAATAGAAGTTATGCATTGATCACATTACCATTGTTTATGCTCTTAGGCCTAACTCCATCCTTTGTTTTCATATTTGGTGTTTCCATTATTTCTTCCAAATTCTCCCCTTCATCTTGAACTTTCCCAGACTCGTCGTCAACGGATTTTCCTTTTTCTTCCAATGGAACACCAGAAGCATTTTTGTGTGTCATACCTTGTTGATTCACTTGCTTATCCCCACCCAATATTCCTGCATGATCAGTAACCTGACTTCCACAATCTTGAGGTTTCACACTCGAAACCCTACGATCTTGAGTCCCTGGAAATCCCTTCGGTGTTTTTGTGGCCTTGGTTGAAGGGCTTTTAAATTTAGACTTTTTCTTAAACACTAATTCCTCTTTCCCCGGATTCACGGTAATATCACCATCCCCATCAGAATTCCCACGACCATTTAATCGCAATGCTGCTGAACTATCCTTGTTTCTCTTAATCCTATTCTTCAGCTTCAACAATCGTTCACCAATCTCCTTCTCAATACCATCAATTTCAGGATCCCCATTCTCTTCCTCTTCCCCTTTTCCCTGCTTCTCTAATAACTCAATTCTCCGAGCTTCTCTCGCCATTAACTTAATTTCCTCAATTTTCTTTTCCACTAATTGATCCCCCGCATTTTTTCCATTCCCAACAAACAAAATAGTCCTCTTTTCCCTTTCACTTGCTTCCGAAACCCCATTGCAATGTTGATTTCTCAAATTCCAAAGGTAACAAACAGTTTGAAACACAAAAGCCCCAATCAAATAAATACCACCGTATTTGAAAATCTCCTTAGCAGAAACATTACCAAAAACACCATTGTCTTTTGCTGTATCCACAGACACTTGTAATTCTTCAAATTCACCAGTCTCACCAACAGCTCCAGCGATATCTTCACCGTGCATTTCGTCGGCGGGGATATCAACACAGAGTTCATGTTCTTGAGGAGGGGAGAGAATTGGTTGCGGTGTCGGTGGTTGTAGAAGAGTGGGGGAAAAGGATAGAGAGGGTTTTGTTAGGGTTTTAAGAATTTTGGGTCGCAGGTAGTTTTTTCGCTGACCAGTTTTAGAAGAGACTATAATCAGAGGGTTTCGTCTCGTGGTGAGAGGTGCATGGAAGGAGAAGAGGCAATGTGCAATCGCCATTGATGCTGCAAAGACGAGAAGAAGCGGATTTTGTTCAGATTATATTGGTGGGCCAAATCAATTGTTGTGGCCCAATTTACTTATGGAGCTTCCTAGGAGTTTTAATATCTGTACCCCACATTTTCTATTTTGCCCACCTAGTTTTTTTTTTTGTGAAAACTGTTGAGCGCCCTTAGGTATTCTTTGAACATACAAATATTAAAAGAGATAGGCTTGTATGACAAGTCTTATTTATTACATTGAAAAATGTTTGACTTGTTTTTCTAAAAAAAAAGTGTTTAACTTGTATTTCGAGACATATTATTCTCTTTTAAAAAGCAAAAATCAAAGTGTAAATGCATCACATGGCAACTTTGACACCTCAACTAATTTTTAACAAATAAATATTATAAAAATAATAAAATAGTTAAAATGAATGGTTAAAAGGAAGAAAAAATTCAGCACAACATTTTATTTTATTTCATTGCTTAAAAGCATTTCACTATTATAAATGATAAACCTTTAAAATATTAATATTTCTCTGACATTTTTGGTAATAAATATTATAACTTTAAACTCATTCATGCACGGGTTTTATTACGGTAATATCGATTACTCGAATATTCTTCATGCAAAAATTATGGCTTTGATGCACGAGATTTAAATTTGTTGGGACGAAAGTTTAAACGACATTGTTTGTTATACTCATTTCATACATACTATTCATCTGATACAACATGCAAATGTTTTCACTCATCAATATGGAAATGAAATAATCACTATAAGAAAGTACATGGTTAAGGAATGAGAGTTCCAGTTACGCCACACTATTAAGGAGCGGAATATGTGCGCCGACTATTTAGTCAAGTTTAAAATAAGGTCTACTAGTGATCAATTCGCTTGTTGCTCACGAGAGATGGTATGTGTGATGCTTATCATCACAACCATTTGTCCTTTTCTTTTTTCTTTGTTTTTTATTTGCTTTTGTCTTTTCTCATGTAAAAAAAAATGTTAAATTGTTGGATGTACACCATTGAAAATTTTAACAAAATGGAATTTGTTAAATTTGTTAGGGTGTGGGGACTCACCGAAGAGGTGAGAAGTAAATTTTTCCCAAAATCGCTTTGCAGGGATGAAAGGGTCCAAATTCAAATTCAAATTCAAATTCAAATCTATTAACGCTTCGCTTCGACGGTTAGCCACTTTCTCTTTTGAGTGTGGCTACTTTGCTATCTCTAACAAACAAACAAACAAACAAACACAGCGCTCACATGGCGTCGAATTCGAAGCCATTCTTCTCTGCCTCCTACGAGTTCCCTCAACAGATGAATCTCTCAGGTTCCGTTCCAATTCGAGCTCCTCTTACAGTCGATAATTCTGATTCTGAATTTGATTTGTCAAGTGACGCCACTCTTTCCGAAACCGCTTCGCATTCTGACCTAGAAGCAGAAGCAGAAGACGAAGAAGAAGAGTGTTTTGAACTTGACGAAGAACTTTCCGTGCCTTTGCGTGTTACTCCCTTCGCTCATTTGTCTACTTATGATGACGAAGAAGAGGAAGATGATGATGACGAAGACGAAGAAGATGATGGTGAAATGTCGTGTTCTGTGAGAGTACCGGAGAATGCTGTCATTGCACCAAGAATTAAGGTGCTGGACGTTGAAGAAGAAAATTCTGATTCAGGTTCCGATGTTTCCATTGATGGACATGGTATTGGAATAGCTTGTGATGGAGACTCTACTGCTACTGAAGCTGATTCTGATGTTATGTCACAGTGTTCTAGAGATGGTTTGGAGAATGAGCAATTTGGGAAGGTAAGTGTTGCATTAAATGAATTTGAAAATGATGATATGGAACTATATGGTTTAGATAGAGATGATGAAATTAGGGTTGAGTTAATTGAGACTGATAATGTATTGGAAAGTAAGTTGGAAGTGGAAAACACTGAAACCACTGATGTGGTGGAAGAAACTTTTAATGCTAACAACTTATTGGATTCCAATGCTGAGGGCTTATTGGAATTCGATGCTCGCAGCTTATTGGAATCCAATACCGAGGGTTATGTCGACAGCACGACGGTGGAACAGAATAAAAGTGCTGGCTATTTAGAACAGAGTCCTAAAACAGGTGAATCTCCATCGGATGCCTTTGATGAAAATATTGAATATTTTTTGGAGCATTGCCTAGAAAATATTGAAGATAATACTACAACAATTCAAAGTATTGCAACTAATGGAGGTCAAGGTGATGCTGCTTCTCATCAAGAACGCGAGAGTGAGAAACTGGTAAGCGTAACTGATTATGTAGACGACTCAAAAGATATGTTGCATGATGCTTCTGTTGGTTTTGAATCCAATGATGGTGTTTCTGAAGGTAATGAAATTCAGGGTGTTGAGTATTCTGAACTTTCCAATCCTGCACTCTTTGAAGAGTGTACATATTTGGAAAATGGTTTTTCTGAAACTGGTTTAGATGTTATTCTTAAAAATGGGCTGTTTTGTGATTACCATTCACATGAGAATGCAGAAACGTTTAACTTTGGAGACAGTGTAAATGAAGAGGCTACTATGGAGCTAAACACAGTAAGTCAAGAGTCAAAAAGAAATAGTTCAGATTTGGATGAAGATGTCGAAGAGTTGATGTCAGTTCGCCTTGAGCAGTTCAGGGAACAAATTTCAGCTCTCTCGACTCTTTTGGGTTCAATAGGTTCTGGAAAGAACTGTCATCAAGAACAAACAGTGACAAGTCCACATGGAAGAATGAACTTAGCAAAGGATGATGTGAGAAGTCAATTAATATATTTTGATAGTGTAGGTGAATCAGATTGCAACAGAGTTACAGTCACTTACGCTGATCAATCTGATGTTCTTTTCCTCAAAGGTCCAGCTAGTTTGAGTTCCTTACCAGGTGGTGATGCTCAAGTTTGGTTCCAAGACAACATAAGTGAAAACGAAAAGGAAAAAATACACGAGATACAGACCATGAGTGTCGAATTCTTGAGGCTTGTCCAGCGAATAAATTTCTCTCTTGAAGATTCCTTGGTTTCAAAAGTTTTATGCAGGTTGGTTGCAGATATTGGAAGGCGCTCACATCAAGAATTTGTCATTAGTTCAGCAAAAATATTGGCAAAAAAGCTTGAAGAAGATTTGGAGGATGATTTAGACTTTTCTTTGAACATTCTAGTTCTCGGGAAAAGTGGTGTGGGAAAGAGTGCAACCATTAATTCTATTTTTGGTGATACAATGGTAATGACAGATGCATTTGAACCTGCCACAACCTCTATAAGAGAGGTTTCTGGAACTGTAGATGGAGTCAATATCAGAATCCTTGACACACCTGGTCTCAGGTCCCCTATGAAGGAGCAATCTTTCAACAGAAAGATACTGTCATCAGTAAAGAGGTATATGAAAAAGTTTCCTCCGGATGTCATTCTCTATGTGGATAGAGTAGATATCCAGAGCACAGATCTAAATGATTTACCGATATTAAGGTCTATCACAAGTTCTCTTGGTCCATCAATATGGCAGCACACAATTCTTGCTCTCACTCATGCGGCTTCTACTCCTTTGGATGGTCCATCAGGATTTCCTCTGAGCTATGAAGTATTTGTTGCTCAAAAATCCTATCCTGTTCAACAATCAATCATCAAAGCAGTTGGCGATCAATGTCAATTTAGTCCAGATTTCATGTGTCCAGTGTCTCTTGTCGAGAACCATCCATTATGTGGAAAAAATATATCTGGGGACAGTTTGCTTCCCAATGGACTTAGATGGAGAAGCCAGTTATTAGCTTTGTGTTTCTCTATGAAGATCCTATCTCAAGTGACTTCTGTTTCAATACCTTGTACTCTCTTTGATCACTGGAAGCAGTTTTTATTGCAGGACCATTCTGAGCCTCTGTGCCATCTATGTTCTTGTTTGTTGCAGTCTCCTGCTCATCATCTAAAATTCTCTGCTAATTGGAATTGACTTGGATATTCACTTGGCTAATGTTTTTAATGAATGTGGAAAAGATTATGGCACATCAAGAAGAATAGTCCTTTGGAGAGTCTGAAGGAGAAGTTTCACTGTTCCTATTTATTTCAAGATTCAGCTGCTGGTGAAAGGAAAATGCTAATCATTGACTCTACCGCTGCGCCTTTGATTTGGAGTGAAGCAAAGATGAAAACTATAGCCATCAATTTAGGCCAAGGTAACCATCCTCTTGGAATAACTAGGTGTGGCATGTAACAATGGAAGGTTCTACTTGATGGTTCATTATCTCTAATATAGAGATGTATCATTGTGCTTCATTCATTTTCATCTTACCTCTAGTAAGTTAGTGACGGACAAAGCTGTGGAATCAATTTTATCCATTTTGTAAATTCAAACTACTCTATGGCTTTTAACTACTTATTTAATCCAAAAAAAAAAAAAAACTCCTGGTGATGTCGGTTCTCGATAGTCATGACTAGGACAATGATCTTCACTGCCAGATTGTCATCACTGCAACAACAAAAAAATGATAAAAAGTAGGTAGCTTTGTTGCTGATTTCAAAAACAAAATAGTAGTACTAAATTTTCCTCCGCTGTCTATGGAAGCCTGAAGTTCTACTCCACTAACAATGTTTTTTTTTTTTTAAGAAAACCACTAACAATCCATGCGTACATATTATTTTTATTAAAAATACGAATAACTCCAATGCTAATAAAATGAAAAAAAATTCTTAAATAGGTCCACTAATATATGCATTAGAAAAAGAAATAAAAATAAATTGAAAAGAGCAAGAATTACATGAGTTTGAGACAATGAGACCAACTTTTTTATATATTTTTTTCGTATTTTAATCATGGAATCCGTTGGTTACTAAAGATAGAGCATCCTTGTATAGTTGTCGGTTTCTTCCTTGAGAGGTCCTTGCATCTTTTAAATACCATAGCTTCCACCAACCCAAGTATTTTAGTATAAAAAAATACATTAGACGTGAAAACATGCGGGTGCGATTAGTTTTGGAGGGTTCTTTAAGTGGGCACCAATTCTTTTGTTTTTCAGATCTTTTTTTAAAAGCTAAACTAACCTGCCAAAATTTACACCAGTGAGAATTTGAGACCTTGAAATGAGGACACTTCAGGTTCCCAAATCAACACCTTTTTTATTTTTATATGTGTGTATATACACACGATGAAACTGATCGGGTCAGTTCTTTAGCAAAATAATTTGCTTTTTTTAAATAGGTTGCGCCAGGTTTTGCAAAACGGTTTGTGTGCACCAGTTTTTTTCACACCCCTCTACCAAAAACACAAACTTTCTAACCAGAAGTTCCCTTACTAAATTTCCATTTGAAACCCACCTCCAAATCAATCAATCAATTAACAATACATTAGTAACCCTGCAGGTTGTTTGCATTTCTGCGGCTGTGAGCGGTATAAGTTTTACCATCTAATCATATAAAGGTAAATTTCAGACCAAGCAATACATTAAACTGCTACTCTTGCCAGGCATAAGGATTCGATACATTTTGGTTAAATAAAATTAAGCAAATGAGTACATGATCAGCAGCATAACCAAGCATCACAGTGAAAAGTACATAATGTTGATTAATTTACAGGCTAGGAGGTGTCCAAATAAAGACAGGGTCTCCCAACTTGCTCTGGCATGGCAAATTCATGTTACAGACAGAAGCTCGTGTTAGGAGTTATTCAGTTAAATCTTCTGCATCAGCGAATCAATCTGAGCACATGAATTAGGTGAAAGTTGTTGCATTATTTCTGGTTCTTCGAATTCCTGAGATTGGATATGTATATCCTGTAAAAGTAAGGGTCACTGACAACATTGATGCAGTAAAAACTACAAACCTGAAAACAATTAAACCCCTGTACTTCGTAAAGTGGATTGATTTCCTATGAAACTCGATACAGTTTATCCAACAGACTAGAGATGAAAGCGGCCAAGACTTTGTCTAGTTTTTCATATAACAATCAAATGTCCATTGTCCAATAATGAAAAAAACTATTGTCTTAAATATATCATATGAATTATAGTTAATCATTAACGCTTTTTAAAAAGGAGTAACAACTATTCCCAATTTTGATCACTTATTCAGAGATCAGTGTATGAATTCTGTAAAAAGCAGCTGGCAGAACTGTATAAGGGTGTGTGTGTTAACTGATAACCTTTTAAATTTATCTGTCATGCTTACGTAATTTGCTATTAAACCATCCATCCACCATGTGTATGGTGGATTTTTGGCTCGCCGCTATAAACCATCATCAATGATACCGGAAGGGACCTTGTAACCAACCAGTCACAACAATGTGTAGTGAAGTAATCTCATGGCAAAGCCAGAAGGGATACACAAGTCAAAAACCAAAAAATATGTTTGTTAAGAATACCTACATCACTTCCTCCCTCTTCCCCCCAGAAATTTCATGTTCCAGATTTTCCCTTAGTTTTCAAGTTCTACTTTGAATTTCAGTTTACACAGTGAGCATGAAAAAGAAAGACACGACAATAAATTCAATACCTGTGTTTGTACAAGTGGTTGAGGTTGCTGATCTTGGGCTAATGGATAAGCTTGTGGTTGAGACATTCTATAGTAGGGTTCTTTCAGATCAAGCTTACAAGAAGATGTTTGAAGAATCCCTCCTTGCTCAGCACCAGGACCCCACATTTTAGCTAACGCAAATTTAATTTTTTTCTCGTTAACAACATGATGCAACTCATGCTAGTATAGTAATCTATGAAGCACGGACACTCCTTGGATTAGCCGTGTCCCAGCGACACGACACCGACACATATAATTACACTGATTTATGTGATTTTTTCAAATTATTAGCGGTGCCGGCATGTCAGTGTCGTGTCCGTATTCGTGCTTCATAGATAGCAATAAAAGAAAAAGAAATAATACAAATACCAACCAGACAATGTTAAATATATTGTATAACTCTGTGCATTGTGGGCAATCAAATGAAGCCTGCCGGTAATTTCCTGCCCTGCCATGACATAAATTGGCTGAGAGAGAACACAGCGTAACTGGTACCAATGGGTTGTGGGTGAACCAGGAGCAGTGGTAAGCCACCTTTGCACAGTGCTGTAAATTTGTAATAATTGAAACAAATCAACAGATAGCAACAATAACAAAACCTAGTTGAATAAAAACTTGTTAGACTTTAGAACTAATAAAGAGGAATGTTTACCTTCCATTGAATAACACATCAAACCAACATGCTAATCCGTGTACTCTGGTGCCCACAGAGGCAATGAATTTAAGAGGAATGTCAATTTCATACAATTCTTCTTCCTACAGAACAAAGAGTGATCTGGTCAAAATTCATTGGCAACTTCACTTCAAGCATTGAAAGAATAGCATAAGGAACAAGTACAATCAAGTCAACAACCAACAATAGACCATTTGTACAAAGTAACGATATCTAGCCAGAAATAAAAAATGGCTTATTAATATAGTTTTGAAGAATTTTCTTCTTCCAAAGAACAACTCAATAATGATCATCATCCAGTCCAAAAAAAAAATGATCGTCAGAAGACAGAGCCATAAAGAAAGTTACAATAAGAAGTTAATTGTATTAAAATAAATCTAATGATGGAACTTATTATTGTCATTTTGCGAAAACTTTATTGTCAACTGCCAAAAGACCTATGTAAAACACACAAATAAAACACTCTTAGAAAAAAGATAAGCTGATTCTTACCTTCATTTTACCGAAGTCTAGTACATGGAACATTGGGGGAGCTATTAGCAATCTTGGATCAAAAGCATCCACCACAGGCTTTATGAGTAAAAAAATGGAAAATAAACATGTTAGTCAGTTACAAAATTTGAGTAACTAAAGTTCAATTTGGCTGCAACATAAAACATTATCAATTTCTAATTACCATGTTGAACCTCAAGAGTGCATTTCTAAGTCAACACCAGTATGTTTATTTTTTAATGACAGGTGTTATTAAATAGTTGTTGGTAACTACATATAAACACTTATCATCTGAATAAATAACTGAAGTCTTGGTGACTTACAATGGCCACAGGCATTTCTAGAAAATAAAAAGGGTGATAATTTTAAATTTGATACATGAACAATAAAATAAAATAAAATAAAAATAATCTCAGTTCAAGGAGAAATCTGGACACAAACAATAATCTCCAACAATTTCCAAACGAAGTCTACTCCCATAGAAAACCACAAGTAACCTTTAATAAATTTTCTGAAAAACAAGCTAGTCTAATACCTGAGAAAAATATCCTTGAAATGCAGTCCCGTGTAAGGGTGTCAAATCAACACCGTAATAGTTTTGCTGCTGCCAGAACAGGGCCTGAACAATAGCAATTGGTTTAAAATAGAAAGAAAAATGAGTATCACAGAGAAACAAATCATGAGAAAAGCAGCAAGATTAATAAATCAGTACGGGAATATTATCCATGGTGTAATTCTAAAACATGAACTGTGACATCGTTTTAGAAAGCAAATGTTTTGGTACTTCTGTTAACAATATTCAAGGGAAGAAATTACAGTTTAGTTTCATAATATTATTGAAATCCATTTGAATAGACAGTAGAATTAAATCTGAGGGAGACGGATGCTTTAGGTTGGCTTCTTTGCAATCCTGACAAATCTTTGATAAATATAAGCCCTTCTTTTTTTAACCTGCCACCAACTCCAGGCGGCAAAACAATCTTTTTAATTTCAAAGATGTACGAGAAGAAGTATTATATAATGAAAGAAATGTGAATGTGGGGTCTCTACATGCATAGGCATACAATTATGCACCTCATTGGCATTTTCAACAAACAAATATTCATCACTAAATAAACAAACACATAAAACAAATATAAACACATTACACACCTTATTCGCAATTTCAATAAACAAATATTCATCCGTGAAAGGTGCCATGTGAATCCTACACCAGTAATAAATTCAAGGTTAGGAGAAGACAATTAATAATTAGATGATTACAAACACTGCAGAGGAAAACAGTATAATTTCAGGGGCCTGGTTGTTTCTACTTTCTTTAAAGAAAAAAACACTTCTAAATTAAAAAGGGTTTAAAAACTTGACGACGATTAAATATTTTTCAGAAGAAAAAAAGATGTAACCACCAAAAAATTGAAAAATGCAATTTTAGTGATTTCTGAGGAGCAACAATAATATATTTCGAATGGAAAAAAAAACATTAAAGGCTACATCATAGTAATGTCTTTTTTAAGCTTATCCAAACAAAATCCTTATACCATAGTGAAACAATATATCATTTAGAACAAGGATCTAGTCCTAGAAAAATCATACTTGGCTAAAGAAATTAAACAAAATAGGTATTGGATATTATTGTGAAAGACCGCTGAAATTGCAATAGATGGTAACATTCATAAAAATAATTGAATTATCAAAACCATTGGAGAAAAAAAGATTAAATTTAAATGGAAGTATGTCATTTTGAAAAGGTAGATGGCTATCTTGCAATAATCCCTTGATAGAATTGTCCTAATCATGTTAGTATTGCCACACCCACATGCAAGAAGCTCCGAGACACATAGAAAGCAAGTTAAATTTACCTTCCCACCCCAGGAAACATTTTCCCAGTAGGCGTGAGAAACCTATCTCTGGCAATGACATAAGACTCCAGCATTCTCTCATTAACTAACAAAGTGCCTGCATGACAACAAAGGGATTTTCCAACTTAAAAAACACTATCATTTTGAAACTTAATGCAGCAACTTAACCTGCAGCTCTACACTACAGCAACAACCAAGTCTTATCCCACTAAGTGGGGTCGGCTACATGGATCAAACGACGCCGTAATATTCCATCATATATCATATCCCTATCCAGCTCATTAATCTGAATATATTTTTCAATAGTTTCTCTTAAAAGTTCTACACTAAAAGCAGCAAATAAACTATTAGACAAGACATCATAGATATGTATATAAAATTATATCTATGTATTATAAACTGAATATCAGCACCTTTATCCAGATTTATCAAAGGAAGCAGAATATGAGCTTACCCATGGGTTCCGAGATCAGAATATCTGCTTTCTCTGGCAACTCAACATCCTCAACTCTACCTTTAATCACCTAAATAAAATAATTAATATTAAAATAGTTCCTTGAAAAATAAGATAGCTACTCAAAAATGATTATTATGGCAGTAAAACTAGGAAACAGATCTCACTGTAATTCGCTGAGCCAGTTTTGGGTTGCCAGCTATAAGTTTGCGTGCATATTCTGCCATTTCAGATGCTTCCACGGCATAAACATGCTTTGCACCGGCCTGAGACAACAAGATTATTCATTTAGTTAGAGTCAATGACACTCATATGCTACAGCTAGATTTATGCCCAATTAAGGTGTTGAGCTACCTGAGCAGCAAATAATGACAAAATACCGCTACCAGCACCCACATCAACTACTACACGGCCAGTAAAATCAGCACGGTTCTCAATAACCGCAGCATAATAAGTTCCTAAAGCAATATCATGAATGAATTTATCAGGTAAGAGTAAAATACATATGTAGATTTAAAAAAAATGAGGACCACTATAATCCAACAAGGTATAACCTGTTCGCACATAGTCCTGCAACATATTTTGCTGATGAAGAAGTTGTCCATAATAATGGAAATACATTTTTGCAGAAGATGGCTCTATCTTTTCATCAAATTTGCTTTTAGAAGTCGTTAAAGTTCCATTTGGTAAGTTTCCTGCTGGATTAAAAAATTCAATTCAATATATAGCTAACTTATATCGTATTTCACTGATAAATAGTGAAAGGGATCACCCATGCAGTAAAAAGAAACTTCTGAAAACAGCAAAATGAACACTGAAATGTTTAATTATAAATATAAATATAAATAACACATAAGTGTATCTATGCTTGTGATCCATCATAAAAATGAAAATTTACAGCAAACAGAAATATTTAGCAGGAGACTGAGCTGTCAATGCAACAATTCAAGTGCCAGCCACATGAAGAAAAAGTCAAGAAGGATATAAGACACAAAATCAACGCTACCCAGCAGAGCACTTGCAAAGATGTCTAATGTAACATGAGAAATACTGCAATTAAGAAATAAAAAGAAAAAAAATCCCAGAACAGTAAAATTTCACAGGTTAATTTTTCAAGGGTAGAGATGTGACAGTGTGTCAGGAACTAAGGTTTCTCACTAGAATTGAATAAAATTACCCAACTTACAACAGCCCAACTAATTTGCTCACTTGCCTTAGATCATGCATCCAATTTTTAATCAATGAACCAAACAACAAACGTGTTACAATCATTACGAACATGTCAAAGAGCAACGTTTTTTTAAGCAATGAGAATATACTGAGGAAAAACGATGCACAATAAAGTTTACACATTTACAAAGCAGCACCTTGAACATTGTTTTCCTTTATCCATTGTTGGACTGCTGAATGGAAAGCTTCACACTCCTCCTCGTTTTTAAACTCGATAGTGACTCCCGTAGAATACGATGCCTGGTTCAAAAGTAGCGCTGTTAATCATTTGGCAGCAGACGACAAAAAAAGAGTATTTAATAGCTGAAAAACATCAAACAAAAACATAAAGATTCTGCTTCTCCCAATATAAACACATCATTAGATCGTTCCAACCTTAAATAGCTAAAAAAAATATTAAGATTTTGGTCCATACCGTTTTAGCGACATCAGAGCCTTCCATAATGCAAACCGATTTAACAGCACCCAATTTGAATATCTGTGAAGTTAAACCACAAATTAACATATGCAAATAATCCTCTCTTTCAATGTGAAGAGAAAAATAAAAACACATTTTTATATCATAGGTAACAGAAAATTGTTGAATTTTTATTGCAAAACTAAAAAACGAACCTGAGCAGTTTGGAGATCGAAATTGAGAGGAATCTGTTGAGATTCTGGTTGAATTTGGAGACAGTGGGGTTTGAAGCGAGCAATTCCAGGTGAAACAGAAGAGGCATCATCGGAAGAGAGGTCGGAAATCGATGCAAGAGAGAACTCTCTGTTCTTCCAATTTTTCTCTGATGAATCCTCCATATTTCACCAGCAACTCACTACCAAATTAGTCTTGTTTTCAAGCTTAATTGAAAAAATACAATTAATTTCATAGATGAATCATAACCATCGTCATCGTGCTAGTAAAAAGTGAAGTGTTTGAAGTAGTAGTTTAAATGGAACTAGGGTTTGGAAAAATTGAGAGCCGCCAAGGGAGAGAGAAAAGAAGACAGAGCCTTTGAAAGCGGGAGATAGTTAAGTTTCACTTTCACTTCCACTCCACTACTTTGCTAAAGTTTTATTTTATTTAATTTATTCTAGTACACTATTAGTAGGACTACACCACGCTACTACTAGTTGTGCTTAGATTTACTTACTAGTTCAGTTGAAGGATTGTCCGGTCCGAGTGTAGGTTGTCTGGTGAAGTGAAAATGAAATCACACCAATTAGTACAGCTTCCCCTTAAATAAAACCAATTAGTACAACTTACCAACAACACTATTATTACACGGAGTTAATAGGGGTGGGCGCAAATAACCATGAACCGGTGAATCCAATTGAAATAATAGTTATTTTTGAGAGGATAAAAAGTCTTAATGAAGAAAAAAAAATTGTTCTCAAAAACATAAGAAAATACATTTTGGTTTAAAATATTATTTTAGGTTTGGTTTAATTCCGTTCGTAGACAACAAAACGGTTAACTGAACCATAACTTTAGTTCGGTTCGGTTAGGTTTGGTCTGTGTGAAGAGAATCACTTAGCCTCTATTTGTTGAAGCGGTGGGAAGTGAAAAAATGCACGTTTGGAATGATACTGCATTTTTGTAGCTTCCTTATTTTCACGACAAAATTGCCCAGGGATGTGAGAATTTAGCTTTAAACGCAAATCCAAATGTGTTTAGTTACAGGGCTTGGACGATAACTCATTTGCCTTAATATGTGGGGAACCTATTACACATAAATTATTTGGCTAGATATTGATCCACTACTCAATCAGTGAAAAAAAAACCATGGAGTGCTTTGTCAAGTTAACAGGACATGTGGTCGAGTTAATAGGGCATATGATCAAGGACTCAAGGTGACCGAGTTGGTAGAGACTGTAGCCAAGTTCATGAGAAACATGGCCCAGTTAATAGGGCCCGCGACTAAGCCATGCTACTTAAGATAGTAAGGTGGACTGTTATCATAATAAAGTGGGTTGAATTCGGAGAGTACGAACCAATTGAGGATCAAGCAAGAAGAGTATGACCTGAGATAGTAGAATATTTATGAATGTCCATGTACAGTCTTAAATAAATGACATGTATACAACACATCGAAAAGAAAACTCGTACTCAAGACATGTTGGTTACTATTTTTTATGGAAAAACCCTTTATAAAAATATTTTTTACGAATTTTCATTCATTTGTTATAGAAATTAAAAAAAGAGAGAATTTAAAAAATTATAAAAAAAATGTTTCAAATAAAATATTGTTTTGAGTAATGTATCTTAAAAAAGTCATTCGAATTGGGACCCAAACATAAAAGGAGAGGACACTCGAATTGCTTAAATTTTATAGAACATTTTGACCCCTATAGTTTTTATTTATTTTTTTCAAGTTTAGTTAAACAACATATTTAGTCTTGACCATTAAATATATATTATTTATTTATAAAAGCAAGCTTGATGCATTTCATTTAAAATAATAGGTTGGATGCATGCTGCAATTTTGATAATAAAAAAAAATGGAAACTATCTCAAGATGAAGCCACCATGACAAGACTACGACCAATTTTTATTTTTATTTTTGTACAAAAGAGGGCCTACGGCCCAAAAGAAAGAGAGAGAAAAAAACTAAATTACACGCAGATTCCTAGGCATGCAAGCCCCGGAAATATCATCATAAATGAGTCTTTGAAGTTCACTGGGTGGAGACTCCAAAACAACCAAATTCCAAGAATTCAATGATAGGCTAAAATTTGTTAGTCAGTCAGCACATTTGTTGCCTTCCCGCCAAGTGCGAATAACCTGAGTATGTCAATCTCGCTGAAGGATCTCCTGAATACGTCAAACCAGAGAAGGGATGGTTCCATTAATCTTGCAATTGTTAGTAACCATATCAGTAAGCACTTTTGAGTCACTCTCAACAATCACGTGAGATGAACCCTCACTCCAAGCCATATCAAGCCCTAGATAAAGACCCCACATCTCAGCATGCAGAGCATCACAAGCTCCAATTTTGCGACTAAATCCCTTGATCCATCTTCCATCAGATTGTCGTAAAATACCACCACACCCAACAAGACTACGACCAATTTTATAGGTTTGTTTCGCAATGAGGCTAACACGAGAGTACACAAGATACATAGCCAATATGCGTCAACAATCATTGATAATGACATCAAAATCTAAGACGATATTTTTTTTTTTGTAGATCCTATCCACAAGTGTCTCTGAGTCCTATAAGAATTAGAGTGGTAATACTTGTCAAAAGCATATTACAATCATAAGTTGTCTAATTTTGGTGATTTTCAATGGTGTTTAATGCCATTTTCCCTTCTTTTTTTCTTCATTTTCTCTTTTATACCTTTTGTCGAATCCTTTACAAAACTCTACTAAAATACAAATAAACTAGATACTTGAACTCTCTAAAGGGGACTAAAAACCCTATATGATCTTCTGTCATTATGTTGGTTGTGACCAATGCTTGATGTAAAAGTAGTCACTGGTAAGGTAATATTTAATTTTGAGTAGTCTAGTGATCAAAGAGTCTGGACATGAGATTAACCTCGAGGCTTGTTTACCAAACATTGCTAAATTGAAGGCTTTAAGGTTAAAACTCATATCCCACCAAAGTCCTCGTGCGGAGTAAATCGTTCCCAAGATTCAATGTACACATCTATTATTTCCAATGTTATGTCCACACCAATAAGAATCAAGCCTTTTTCAATCTTATTTATCGAATTACGAGGAAGGAGAAGATACTCATTATATATGAATGTATAAATTAAATGACAAATTTGGTAAAGATTTCTCTACATGCTTGTAAAAGACAACGACTGCTCCAAGAGTTTATTTTATGCCAAAGTATATCATTGATGAACTTAAAGATTGATTTTCAACTTTTTTCAATTATTGAAAGGAGTCAGATATATTGGATTTTCGGTATGTTTTTGAATGATCATATTTTTTTAGTGTTAAACTTTTTTAATTATTCATGTATAAAAGAATTATTTTGAAGTTCATGTATTTAACATTTCGAAAATTTAAAGAGTTATTTTCACACAAAATTTGTCTTTAATTTTCTTTTTTATTCTTTAATAAGTGTCATAAAATTTGCTCAAAAAAAAGTGTCATAAAATGATCCTTATTGGAAGATTTTACATTCTATGTTTTTAAAAGGGAAATAAAAGCCATGTGATTTGGTGCACCATCCACTAGGCTTGCCTCCTTGTCTTTCTATTGATAATATTTCTTTTGTCAACTACTAAGCACTGCTCTACAATTTACAAGCCTTTATTAAGATCCTCCATTCCAACTAGTATATCTTTTTCAAACATAACTTCAGTCTTAAAATTTGCTTAAGACGCACAAGTCCAACTTTACTCGGTTCAATATCATATAGATCTTTTATCAATAACCATAATAATAATATGCTGTGAAGTATCAAGTTTCAACTTATACAGTTAAACTCCTTAAAATAAACTTCTATAATTAAACATTACGGAAAATAATATTTATACAACTATTTTGAGACAACTTATAGAAAAATCGTCTTCTTTTTATGACTTTTAAAAAATATAAAGATAGTAAGAATATAGCAAGAGAGAGCTGTTCTAAAATTGTAAGTACAAAGTTTGTTGTAAAAATAATTTATCTAACATTATATGGTATATTTCCGGCATCACCTGTCTGAACAAGTTCATCTCCCGTTCATATGCCATAAAGACATAGAGAAATCTAGCCGTAACAAACTTATGAAATAGAATTTCAAACAAAACTTATCTTTTTCTTTTTTTTTAAATATGTTTTCGGTCCCTATAAAATTAGAACTTTCTAAGTTTAATCCTTACTTAATTTTAATAGTACTTTTAATCCCTACAAAAAATTTATGCACTTAGTATTAGTCCTTATTAAATTCAAATTTGTTTAATTTATGCTTAAACTCTTAAATTTTTGAACAATTTTTTACAAACTTGTTAAGAACATTGCTAAAAGTTTCTCCACAAAAAATTATCGCAAGATTTGATTTCTACGTCTAGATTTGTCGTTTTAAAAAATTATCACAATTTTTTTTTAACTTTTGTCATTTTAAAAAATTCATATTTAATTCGTTTCATGTTAAAAAATTCTAAATTTTAGTAAATGAACCTTTCATAGTGTTCTAAACACGTGTCAAAAAAATTGTTCAAAAACTTAAGAGTTTAAAGATAACTAAACAAACTTTGTTTTCGCAGGGACTAAACTTATAAGTAAATTTTTTTTGTAGGAACTAAAAAACCTATTAAAATTAAGTAAAGACTTCCAATTTTACAGGGACCAAAAACATATTTAACCCTTTATTTTTCTACAAAACAAACAAACACTTCTCTGATGACAAGGGACAAAACATGTAACACAAACTAATTTTAAGTCGATACATGTAATAATTAGGGATAAATTGTATATAAATAAATTAAGAAAAGGGTGTTTTTAAATATAAAGTAAATTTACATCTTAACTATAAAAAAAATAAAATTCATGTTTTATTTTTTTATAACCTTGTCTAAATAATCAAATTTTCCATCAGAAGCAACTTTCTGATTTTCCCTTCAAATTTCAGCTACTAGAATTTTGGAGCAACGATCAGCTATTATTTAGTTCTGAATTGCATATTTATATTCATTAGATAGATTAACACCGAAAACATCAGTAGATGTCTTCATAACTCCCAAGAGAATGCAAGTGATTTGATTAAGAAAAGAGTGAGTCTTTTTCTGGGCACGTAAAGAAAAAGTGATAGAAACATAGTCCGATTCAATACCTACTTCACAAGATTTGTCTAAACCCACCAATCTATATGATTCTTAAATTTGTCACTATGTGAAGACTACTATTGTAATAACGCCATGATTTTAGAACCATAGCCAATTCTTACATTTTCATGACAAGAAATGCTCTATCAAAGTTGTCATTATAACCAATAATAGGCACATATGAAATGAAAGGTTATTTGACTATTTGTTCTCTTCAAAATTCAATATAACCCAATACTAATACAACGATTAGATGAAGCAAAATAAATAAAAGATTACAAATTTGATCATTAAATAAAGAGATGAATGGCAACAATTACATACTTGACATGTATTATACATGATTGCAAAGAGAGCGTAGTATAGTGGGTAAGCAATCATGGAAAAGAGAAACAATAACTGAATCTTGTGGAAGCTAATCATAACCTGTTGTAAAAAACAAAACAAAACAATCAAGAAGAAGTTGGCAACTTGATAGCTTTGAAAGCAGGATGAAGCAATCCAAGTTCATCTTTAACATCAAGAGGATTACTACTCTCATTCCTAACTCTCTTCACTCTTCTACTAGCAAGTGATTTATGAGTAAAACCATACATCTGCAATATCTGATTATCACCAAAATTATAAGCACGATCCATTTGTTTCAAACACCTCTCAACAGGGTAATCACCAAATTTTCCACAAGGTTTACACCCCACAAAATGAGTAACAAGGGGCCATCTATGATCACCAAAACCAGGATGATAATTCTCAATCATCTCTTCATACCTATCAACCAAAATCCCCCAATAACCGTGCAAATAATAATGATTCTCAAGATAAACTTTCCCACCCCATTGTTCCCTCCCAGTTGCCAACAAATAAACCATAGCAGATTGATCATCTGCTTCGAAAACCGGTCGATTCTTTAACTCCCTAGTAAGAATCTTCCCGGCTTCATCTCTAATCTTCCCCTTAGGCCCCATTGGTGCCCAAGCATCAAGAATATCAAGTGACCACTGACAATTCCTCAACAAAAAACTTCCAGTATTCAAACCAATCCAATTCTTCTCATCATAAATCATCTCATTCCAACCATGCATCACAAAATTATGATCCTTGTAACGCTCCCACGGAACCTCGAAAGCCATATCAGTAAACATAGCATCACTATCCATCCACCACAAAAACTCAACTTCAGGATGTGACAACAATAGCTTCCTAATCAAAGGAAGCTTAGCCCAAAAACCAGCCATTTCAGCATCAAGTAAAGCCATGTTATAGAAAATCTCAATCCCGTGAAGCCTACAATAATCAATCTTATTCTTAATCGATTTCAACAAATAATGATCACCAACAGGATTTTCACACGGTTTAGGTGAAGAACCAGTAACTAAAAGAACACGTGGCTTATTAGGATTAATAAAATTAGGGTAATCAGGGTTGTTATTCAACCACGATGAACGTTGTTCATCCCAATCGGAGATTTTGGGACCAAGTGTATAAGGCGTGCTTGGATCGCGTTTTTCATCATCACCAGCTTCTTCATCTTTGAGAATTGTCGAGATATCGAAAGTGGCGTAGTTGTTGTTGTTGTTATCGTTGTTGTTTTCAGTGGATTGAACTTCTTCGAGAACGCGGTGAGGCTCAACGCGCCGGCCACGTGAGTAGAGTTGTTGACGGATCTCGTTGAGGTCTTGTTCTGGAGTTCCGAATTTGCCGGCACCGATTGTGCCACGGAGGACAACGACGGTGAGGAAGAGACAGAGGAAGGTGAGAGTGCTGCGGCGGAATGCGCGCTGCATCTGACGGAGACGGCGAGATCCGAGACACCGCTCCAGCATTGTTGTGTGAGGTGCGACGCAGAGAATCGAAGATGAATAGGGTGATGGTATGATCGTAAATAAAAAGGGATTTAAGGGTGTTTTGTTTTTTGTCGGTGGAGAAGAAAGAAAGATCCACAAAATAAGATCAGAGACAGTGTAATGTAAGAAGTGATGAAGTGAATTATGGAATGAACTCAGAATCTTCTCCACTCTTTTCTCTCTGTCTAAATTTCTTTCCTACGCGTTTCTTTTATTTTATTTTATTTTATTTTTTCACATCTTTTACGTGTGTACGTATAAGCTAAACTAGTAATTACAACTTATAACACTGTTTGATTTCTTCCTTAAAAAAAATAACTGTACGATTTCCACTATTGTTGGAACAGTTATGGACCAAATTTTATCTATCTTTTGATTTTAACAAAACTAATTTTTCTTGAAAATCAAAGATTAACACAAAAAAAAATTGAGATATTTTTGTAAGGAATCGTTTTCGACATATTTTTTTAGCAGATGTTAGTATGTTAATTGTTATATTACTTCATACTCGAACGATTAACTCCTTAATTATTAACTTAAATCAATAGAGCTAAAAATTAGAATGAGAAGTATAATTATTAACTTACTTGTTAGTATTTAAATAATTAGAATGTATGTTACAAAAAAGAGTAGAAAAAGTTAAAATCAGAAGGATCAAACGTGTGCTTAAAATGATACATAAAAAAAATCAAATCTCTTGACATTTTAAACTCTAATATTTCATTCGATATAGAATATTTTAATTTAGATTGTAATTCTTACCACTGTTCTACCATTTTGAACTTTTTTTTTTTTTAAGGAAGGACATGCTAGTAGAAAATTTGTTGATGTGGTTCTATAAAATAATATATCATTCATTTTAAAATGAGTGAAAGAATTTTACACACAAATTAAGAAATACATTGATATTATAAAAAAAAAAATACACTTTTACTAAACAAACTAGATTCATTATTGGTGTGTTTTCCACCATTGAAAAAATAAAATTAATCATACATCAAAAACTTTTAATGACATTTATTATGAAACTTTTTTTTTTTAAATGACACCCATTTTAAATTGGAGAGCGTATAATATTATTGACGTCAAAAAGAATATTGATGTGAGAATTTATCCGTGCTCCACCAGTTTTAAAATGGGTGTCACATTGGAAATAGGTTTTTACACACAAGAAATTAGTCCCTTTAGTAACCATCAACACTCATGTCATTGTTGGGTCATGAGAGGAGGCCGCGTGATCTTCACATTCATTGAAGTAATAAAATGAGGATAAGTTAATGAGTTTTTCCCATTTGCAAGCAGAGACAGGTTTGCAACTACTTTTTTTTTTCTTCTACGACGCAATGATGCTATTGTTCGCGCACAATAATGATTGTTTACGTCACATCACCTCACAAGTCAAAGCTAACTAGTAATGCAACTAGGGGTGTAAATGAGTTGGGTCAACTCAAAAAATCCAGCCAAACCCACAAAAAGATCCTTAAAAAGTGGGTTGAGTTTGGGTAATTTGGTGAATATGGTTTTAAAAAAATAAAAAACCCATAAAAAAATCACGGGTTTTAAGTAAAACCAGACACATACTCACTGAACTCAGTTACCCATAAAAAAATCACAGGTTTCGAGTAAGATCACAGGTTTCATAGTGAAGGAGAATTCAAAAGGTTTTGGTCATAAATCAAGTCTAATTTTCAAAATTGCACTTTTTGATTATTTTGATGATAATGCAATTTTATGTCCTGCAACTTTAGTTTGCTGCAAATATTTTATGATGAATTTTATTATTCAATATTAACATTTATTATTTTATGACGCTAAAATATAGTGAAAATAGGTTACACAACTATTTTTAAGAAAATTTAAAAGTTGAGTAATTTTTATGAAAAAAAAAAAATGAGATCCATCGTTTACTCATTTAATATTAACAAAAAATATTAATAATTTGGGTAACCCACTATCCAACCCAACCCAAATCAGAAATTAGTGGGTTTGTTCAAACCGGCCTAATAGTGTAACATATGATTATTTTACCTTACCCAAACCGTGGCACCCTATACAGTTCAAGTCTTGGATTTGGCCAAACTCAATCCAAACCGACCAACGTACACCCCTAAATGCAACACAATAGGACACGCCTAAAAATAAATAACTTGTTAGTCGAGATCGATAGACAAACGAATTTCGAAACAAACGAGTTCCCCTCGGTTGATTCTAAGGAGCTAATGCACATGTGGATAAAGGAAATGAGAAATGACGCGAAAGTGAGATGATCAAGTCAAATGTGGAGCGTCACGTACCCCTAACATTGGGGTAATTCATGCACTATCCACATAATTAATTGAGTAAAACTAAATTTTGTAGGCCACATTGTTTTGGCTAGAATTATTAGTGTTTTCCTATAATTACCGTACTTGTACATTTTTTTCCCACCTACGCAAGCAATCAGACAAGCCTTTTAAGCAACTTATCCCTTTAAAGCTTTGCTCTACCTGGATTTTTATGTCTTTCTTAGCCCAATAGTTAAAAAAAACACTCAAATATCATACTTTACACTCTTTGAAGTAGTCAATAAACTCATAATTGAGGGACAAAGTTCGTTACTCTTTACAATAGTTTGAAAAAAAGAAAATTATTGTTCAGAGCTATTCACAAATACCCCAACTAACTTTCAAGTTCGACAAAAACAATATGCTCTTGCATATTGTTGATCGACCCATTATAAGTGGCATTGATCAAATTAAAACAACTCTTGCATTTTTTGTGACCAGCCTGAGTGTTTTTATAGCTGTAAAGGGACCAAGCTTTTTTTGTGTTGACTAGTCTCAGTGTTTTTATAGTTGTAAAGGGACCAAAATTGACCATTCTGAGTGTTTTTATAGTTGCAAGGGACCAAAATTCCCATGATCCCATCACACCCCATTGTTTGGGTTTGCAATCAGGTGCACCTTCCTACATTGTTCATGAACCCTTGTGAAAAATTTATACATTTCTGTCAAGGTAATCACAAATACTTAATTTTTTTGGAGCTAGCAAAAATTTGATTTGTGTTCATGATCTGCCGTCAAGGAATTATGAGCCTTCTAGTTTCACAGCATATGATTTCCTTATCCAAAATGAAACAATAGGTTTAGTTAATCCATTATCTTATGAAGGATGAAAAACAACCAAATACTTGCCTAAGTCATTTGTGCTTTTGAAGCCACCGTTAAGTTAGAGAAAATAAAACCAGGTTATTATCTTGGCTCACTTTTAGATCCAAAGCTGGTGCAAAAAAAATCCAAAATAGTACTATAGCCTCAATTTGATTTGAGAGGTGTAATAGTTTCACTTTGATCGGTAGAAGCTTCCAAAAAGAAGTTAATAGCATCTGCAAATGTCAAGTGATAAAGTTTCGGCCCCAGTTGATAGTTGGATAGGGGACCATAGATTCTGTTCCACTATACAAGTCAATTCAATGGAAAAACCTTTCTATTCATAAAACAAATAGATTCGAGGAAATGATATCAAATTGCCTCACACTGTTCGGGGAAAATTATTCCAAATCTACTTCATTGCAGACCAATTCAGTTGTAGGGCTTGATGATACTAATTAGCATAGTTTGATAGGCACCTGATATCAAGATTGTTATTGTCTCTAAAAATTCTTACACAAGCATTTCATATCCATGTCAATTTTATTTACCATCCAACCTTTAGTCCCTTTTGTCTTCTTCGTGGAGAGAAATATGCTACTGCTACTTGATTTGAAACGAAATCATAAACTAACAAGTAACACCTCTATTAAGTTTTCCTTTAAAAAAAAAACTATATTTAGTTGAATTATCAGCTTTTACGAAAACTCTCAAGTGGATGAGATCTGTCAAGCGATCTCAATTGGAGATGAAATTGCCCGTGTCTGCGGATTGAACGAGATTCAAGCTAAGAAATGAAATGGTTGAATTTGTCTATGGTATGAAACGAACAACGTTGAATCTTGAGAACGAGAATGTCAAAGTTGTTGTCTTTGATGGTGATACACAATCAAAGAACGAGATACTCTAAAAAAAAATGGATCTATTGTGGATGTTTTTGCGGCTGGTAGTCGCCCTACTTATTATCCCACTAGCGGAGTTCTTACCCCGACATCAAAATTTAAATCCACGTCGTTATGGGCATGATCAAATCCCCAACAATTGAACAAATCTTTGTTGATGCAGGTGAAAAACTTTAGTCACGAGGAAAAGAGAATAAAAAATGCAAGGCTTAAATGATTTATCAAATTATATTGTACTATTTTGTTCCGCTTCTTCTTGTGTTGCTTTAAGGTTCCATGCTAGCATTAGTACGATGTACAATCTCTCTTTTGTCTTGTTTTCACGTTTTACCTCTATTTTTTCTAGCTACGAGTTCCGCTCTGTGCGTACTCTCTCCCTTTAACATCCTTTTTCAAGTTTGTCCTAATTTGTGTTGTGTGCCTCTTTTCTTCAACCTCAGTCGTCCGACTTCGAGGTGTTGTTATGGCCTTCCCCCTGCATCAACGCCAATTCTGCCTATCTCACCTGGTGCTCAATGCAACTGATTCCCTTGTGGTTATCCGGTGGTGTGAAAGGCGTGATAAGTTCTCCTTGTGCGCCACTAGCCTATATATAGCTTTTTTCCTACGAAGCAAGATCGTTACAAGTCATTCTTCAATGGATCGCTCTCCACGGCTCCACCTCATCCACCACCTCTATATATTGCTACTATGACAAAATTGTAGTTTGACTACTTCATCATTACCCGGTCTCAATTTTTTTTTTAGATTTTAGATTTATTGTCTTTGTTGGTGATTTTATGGTTGTGCTTCTCTGCTTGTGATTTGTTATTTCTTTGTACCTTATGTGTCTACTGAAATGCTTAAGAATGACATGTTTTATTAAGTATGAGATTTTTATGACTTAAATACGTATCATATTAAAGACTTTTATTATCTACTCAATAAGGGTTCGAAACATGGCATCAATTTTGTGATGATGTCCGACAGCGTAGCAAAGAGTTCCTTGAGAAATATGGTACAAAATCACGTTCAGATATCATATGCTGGCCCTTAAATGTAATAATAAACTAAACTGCGTGTGTGTGATATGTAACTATAGAACCAACCGGTCAAAAGAAATGTAGATATAGAAGTGTCATTGCCGTTGGGGTTAGGGATTTATTTTCAAGTTGGTTGGTTCAGATTTGGACACAAGATAATGAGACAAAGATTTGTGAGGTGTATTTTAGTTGTCACAGACAAAGGTAAGATGCTAGTATAATCATACGGGGGCGTTCACTGATTTCAATTCACGCGGACCATAATAATAATGCATGTGAGGATGTGGCTTCGATCCATTATAATTAGAAGGGTCTTGTTTTTTTTTTTTTTTTTTCAGGTACCCTAGTGGCTTGTGGATGTACAAACTTCGGCCTCTGCATGTAACAATGTCATACCAATTGAACTACAGTAGAAACTCTTTAAATTAATACTCGGTAATTAATAAACTCTCTAAAATAATAAATTTGTCTGGTCCCGACTTGGGTCAATGTAAAAAATTGAAAAACTCGATAAAATAATAAGATAATAATTTTTCGGGAGATCCCTTTATAATTTTCAGTCCTAAGAAAATCATAAATTAATAATTCATAGAAACTGGAAAAAAAGATTACACTCTATTGAAATATGATTCAATAGTTGTCTGTTTTCCTTTAAAGTTCAAGTCTATTTGGAGCTCATCTCTAACTTTTCTTATTGCATCAAATAGCTCAGGTGTTGTATTTTTGTATTGTATTTTTCCAATACATATGAACACAGGAATTACTAATTTACATTGAGTCTCAAGGTTCGCTGCAACGTAATTCTAAGAGGCATAGACTAATTTGCCTTTTTGTTTGGTATGTACTGTATAATTACTTAAAAACTCT
>Ga0315915_1000316_pt1 | contig 45667 bp, 23 predicted proteins | sample MpolbnodulesMG_FD_207738 | JGI IMG/M metagenome (GOLD analysis project Ga0315915, IMG submission 207738) | Medicago polymorpha root nodule microbial communities from Los Angeles, California, United States - branched nodules | ecosystem: Host-associated > Plants > Roots > Nodule | place: USA... | reverse complement strand
GTGTAATTTACTCTAAATTTATTTATTTTTCCAAAACAAAGTGAGGGCCATGGCACACGCAAGTCCTTACTTGGTGCCGTCCCTGCTTATTGTATTATTGTGAAGTAAAGTCTGATAAAACTGAAAGAGAAACTGAATTAAGTAAATCTTACCATATGCTGGAGGGTTTGCAATTATTGCATCTGCTTTAAATGGTTCATTAGATTCTGGGTACCGGCTGTTGCATGCAGGAAGCAAAGAGTGAATAATAGCCCTGATTTGACTTCTTTGTAAATGTATTTCTGAAGGTCCTGATGGCAAGAAGCCTTTATTCTTGACCATATCTGAATAAAATTATGTATGGATTTAATTTAATTTAATTATATAAACAGTTTGAAAGCATGTGTGGAGAAGAAATATCATTCATCATTTGATGATGAGTACATATATTTATATTGGAAAAAAGTACCCTCTCCTAAAAAAATGGCATATAAGACAAACTTTATCTATTAAACTGGCAACCCAATCTGGCCGCAGTGAAGTCGGCTAGGGTTTCCAACACTATATTCATATATATTTTGTTTGACTTGAATCATAAGAAAGAGAACTACATGAGAAATCCTTCGCAATTCTTGTTAAGTTTTCATGTCAGGTTACTAATAAAAGATAGTTCCAGGGGGAAATACTTGGCCTTTAAAGCATAAAAACAAGTTGAATCTAGCAAGGTCGAGTATTTGGATAATATAAGGGAAGATATACTTACACTCAGCAAGAACTTTGGGATCTCCACCTAAAGGGTAAAACTCCAAGCCTGCCGACAAGACAAAGTCTTCAAAATTTTTATGAGTAGCTAGCCTAACCCTGTGGCCATCTGCCTGCAAACAAACTTCAGCTTCAATCCGGTTGAATTACATTCAATTAACATCGACTTACGAAACAAAATATAAGGATTTCAAGATTTTAGAAAGCACCGTGAGTTTGTAAAACACTATATCGGTTAAAAAACGGAATCTGAAATCCACCATGAAACACAGGAGAGGCATAAATCATAGAGAAAATAAATTAATGGAACTCTATGATCAGATATGGTTCATATGGGTTGGATGAGTGGGAAGTCAACCAAAAGGGTTACTTTCCACCTATACAAGTTGTGCAGCTATAAAGTTGCTCTCAACCTATTTGAGTGTCGCTCAAAGGCACAATCCTGCCTTTTTTTCCTTATTGATTAACTGCAACAGCCAACGGTAGTTTCGATTAGGCTAACTTATGAGAGAGAAGTAAAGTTGTGTGATTATGAAGTTATTTGGAGTGTTAACTGGTAAGGACATCACGTGAAATAAATAATTGGAACCAGAAACTGAATAGCTGATGTAAGCTTTTAATCCACCTGCTTAAGAAACTCCGAACACATGTTTTAATAGGAGGAGACCAGTTATCTTCTCAGGACTTTAAAAGCAGATAAGAACGCCAAAGCAGGGTTATAACATTAAAAGTAGCACACAAGAAAACGTTTGCTTAGTGCCAAAACATTTTGCAAACAAACAAGAGTTTCAACTGACGTTTGTTTACTCTTTTTTGTTCCAGTCCACGGATTTATCAGAGACTAATGAAAGGTGTCCAGAGTAAGATGTTTCTAACTATAGTTTCATTAGTATAACCATTGTTTTGAATTGAAGACTGCATTACAATGCAGCCCTACACAATTGCAAACTGCATCAGCTTGCGAAATGGCAGCCACAACCATGACCATAACCACAATTGAAAACCTGGAATATGACTTTGGCGAAAAGTACTAACATAATTTCTAATATCCTATAGAGTAAGCTCAAATACTTCAATTAAAACCTCTATTATGTTTTTGCTATTAAAAAAAAAACTATTATTTTAATGACCATTCCTTTCCTGCAAAGGAAGTCATTAATTATCACAAGCATGCAGAAAATTAAGGATGTACAGCACATATTCTTCAAGTAAACAATTAGTGTGTAAAAACTACTACTAAAGAAAGCAAGAATGAATGACACCTGCAGACGCTTCCCAATGGCAACAAATGGCTGGACATCTCCCCGCGTGCCAACTATAAGCATTGCAATTTGTTGCGGTCGAATAGGTTCAATATCCTCAATGATTGTTTCGTTGCAAGATTCATCGCTAGGATCAATAACTCCAGTTCCATTTTCTAGAGAGAGAGGTTTAATATTTCCTGGAACATCAATATCTACAGTACCATCATCCTTCACCATGAAAGCTTTTTTTAGCCATCTCAGCTGCAACATTTGCAAACAATTTTTAATCATTAAAAATCAAGTAACTAAAGAAAATTTTGGAGACATAAATTACCAAATTAGTATCTGGATCCATTTAAAGGAACATCAAGAGATTCAACTTAAGGCATATAGAATGAATATCAGCATCCTAAACAAATTATTATATCACTATATCAAGGCAACAACAGCAACCAAGCCTTAACCCACTAAGTGATTTCGGCTACATGGATCAAATGACACCATAATGTTCTATCATATATCATATCCCTATCCAACTCATTAATCTCTAGATCTTTCTTAGTAGTTTCTCTAATAGTTTTTATAGGTCTTCTGCCTCTAGTGATTTGACTACCGTCAATCTAATTTACTCCTTACTATAGAATCTACGAGTCTTCTCTCTACCTGCCCAAACCACCTAAGCCGGATTTCTACCATCTTTTCTATTGCCTTGCTATAGAGGTGCATACATATAACTTCCCTCACAAAAACATTCCTACTAAAATAAATAAAGAAATAGGTTTCTAAAATAGCAATAGCATAAAATTTGAAGAATACAAGTGATTGAGCCAGACCCTTTTCCTGAGAGGAACATTCTCATCAAAGAACCTAGCCCATAATCGACTGTGCAGTCTGTGCCTTCCAACTATAGCATCTTTCTTCGACAATTCACCTTCAGGTACAACACCCAAAGCTCCATATTCTTCCATATTTTGCGATACACTTGATGATGAATCCCTGTTAATACGTCCTGCTTAATCCCAACACCAAAAACAATACATATAGTTACAAACTTGCTTGTTCACCTTAAAGAGTTCTACATTACTATTATTCCACATTCTATTTCTAATTTTATATACAATAAAAAAAAAATCAACATCATCATAATTAGTAATTGTACCACTAAAACTTCTGATGGAAGACGTATCCGTAGTCCGACAACACACATGTGACTGTGTTCAATTAATTAATTTTTTATATTTTTACCAGTGTCTGAAGCACCGATACAGACACAAACACCAACACAAACATCAGACATGTTGTCAACACTAGTGATCAGGGTTGTCAAAATCGGGACTTTACTTCATGTAGAAAGGGAAGAACAAAATCGAAAATCGTAAAATCGCAATCAAAATCGAAGGATTTTACTCAACTACTTTTGTAGAATCGACATAAGAAATCGTAAAATCGCAATCAAAATCAACGGATTATACCAGAACAAAAATAATGCTAAAAATATATTATAAATTGTACATAGTCCTAAATGACTCAGTTTAAAGTCCACAAAATACTTATACATAAATGACTAGAAAAATTAACAAAATCCTTAAACCCTTTAAAATCCTGCGATTTTGTATGGATTTTACGATTTGTGCGATTTTACTAGGATTTTCCTATGGGGATTTGAGTCGTTGAAGGTGAAAAAAGTCGTAAAATCCTAGATATTAGGATTTAAGTCGGGATTTTGACAACAATGCATAGTTTAAAAAATGAATTAGTTGAAGGGTTTTGCTAGAAAACACCATTGTGAAGGTATTTGTTAGCAAAGTTATAACTAAAAAGTTGATAATTGGGTTGGATTGCTAAAGACACTTCATGGGTGTCTTGTAGCAAAACCCTTAATTGAATGTAATCTCAATGTAATGTTATGTCAGAACACCGACGCATGTTGAACACCAAACACATCTTTAATCAGAAGCGTTCGTGCTACGGAGCTAATATAGTAATATATAGTTCACATTGCATGAGAAAATGCACAATCTCAAGATACGAAGCAATATACCTGAAGAAGAAGCATCATGAATGGAACGATCTTGAGCGTCCAAATAAACTGAAATATCACTAAATGAAGAGTCTGAACGGTTGAGATTATCATTACTCGCCATTTTCGAAGAACGAAGAAGGAAAGAAAAATGTTTGTGAAATCTAGGAATGAAGGAAATGCATTTGATGATGAAAAGGAATGGAAGATTTATTGGAAAGGGTTTGATGATCGTGATAAGGAAGGAATAATAGTTTCTGTTTTTGAGAATTTTTTTCTTCTTTTTCCTTTGCTTTCGATTTTGGTTTTCCCAAGAAAACAAAGAGAAATGAAGAGAAAGCGTGAGAAAATATATAGGGTTGACACGTGGAAGAATGAGAAGAAGTTTCACGAGGCCGTTACATTGCACGTCTTTTACAACTCTTTTGAGTTTTTTTTGTTTTTTGTTTTTAGATTTTATCTTTTCACTACCCGCCACAACCGCATGGCGTCATATGCTCATTCATTGTTATGGTGTCTTTTTCACTAACATACTAATATTGGAGTATTATATTCTTCAAGTAAAATAATTAAATAGAATTGCATCATTCGTCTCACAATTATTGTTTATTTGACATTATTTCTTTTTTTTAAAATAATTGTCACTGTACAATAGTAATGCAGCATTTATTATTTTTCCCCTATTATAATTTTATTTATTGAATTTCATTCAACTTAACTACTCCACTAACTACAATTAATGAGGGTATTTTAGTAAATGCTACAAATTTTACTATTGAAATTAACACAATTAATCATTTCTTTAAAAATTGTGTACAAACATCAAACGATTAATATTGTGATACGAAGAGAGTATAATCTTTTATTTCCAAAATCATACCATCATAAATTAAATTGAGATTAATTTTCAAAGATTACATTTTCTTCAAAAAAATGAAGGAAAAAATATCAAAAATTACGGCAGAGTACTTTTATCAGTTATTCAAAGAATCTAAAATGTTATGAAACCTCATCAAGAATGCATTGTAAAGACCGATGAAACAATCTTAGTTTGAACAACCTCAAAGAGGGAAATATCTCTCGCAAGATGAATGTCGGGAACAAAAATTGTTAATTCATTAGTTAGGGTGTTGCTAGAGTTGATATTAGCATAAAAGTACCTAATTATTTTGTCCGTGATTAAACCTCCAAATCCAATAGAGGTGCTTCCATTAGCAAAAATGGAAAGTCGACTATATTTACTTTATAAGTGCCGAAAGGTAGATTAACCTAATAAGAGACGACAAAGGCAGCATTATATGTACACAAACCATTTGAAATTTTGGCCAGCCTACTCCCCAAGAGATGGAGTTAAGATCCTCTCCATTTCATCCATTTGGAGAGATATAAACACAAAAAAATTCGAAAAACTAAAAAGTAAATTAATGATGGTGGGACCCACTTAATAGTAGGACCCACTATCTATTTTATGTGTCTATCTCTCTCCAAATTGCATCATCCATTTATTTTACCCAATAGAGATGATCTTTACCCCAAGAGATGGAAGCATGCAGGTTGAAACAAGTGATACTCTAGCTTATGAACAGGGGCGGACTCGCGTAGGGGTCAGGGTGTTCAAGTGAACCCCCTCACTTCTTAAATTTACTCTCAAAATTTTATGTTTTTTCATAATGAACCCCCTCAAATTTCAACGTTGCACCACACTTGCACCTCTCCTTTCAAATTTCACTTTGTGGTTGCTAGTTTTTTTTTTTTTTTTTGAAGGAGGACTAGTTAGTATGCTGGCTCAGATAAAGCTCACTGACATTGCAGCAGCGCTGTCCAAGCTGTCCAATGACATACTATACAACTAGTTATAATATTAATTAATTCATAAGTTGCAATTTATATAATATTTGGAGTAATTAATTCATAAGTTGCAATTTAAAATCGACTTGTGGGAGTCGAACCAGGTTAGGTTATATAGGGAAATTAAACAAAACCATTGCCAGTTTAAAATCTACGTCCATTCCCAGTTTAAAATCTACGTATTTGTAACTTTGTTAGTAGTAATTCTTTTATCAACAGAAATTATGTTACATATTTATCTTGTAATGAATAATAAAAATAAATCAATTCTCTCGTGAAGGGTAAATTGACAAAGTTTATGATTTTAAAACTTGACAAAGTTTATGATTTTAAAACTTAACCCTTGCTAATGCATGAAGATTGTAAAGAGTAAATTGCCTAGAGAACAATTGTCAAATACATATCTAATTTTTTAAGTACATTGTAATATATATTATTATAATTATTAATTAAAGTTTTAAAAGTTTGAACCCCCTGACCCTAGGTCCTGGCTACGCCACTGCTTATGAATATAGGTTATACTCGATTGTAAATATAACTAGATTTCAAGTTAGTCGTTGATGACATGTTAGGTAGATTGAGTCATAGAACATAGTTTAGTACTTTATTATATGCTTGTAAGATTATTATTCATTCTTTATCAAACTTTAGGATAAATTTCATTAAAAAAGCAAGCAAGCAATGTACCTTAATTTACTAGCTCGAACGACATTGTCACATGTGAGTCGTCGAGTCTTTGTTTATATTCCATATTGTATTATGACTATTTCAATGAATGAAACAACTTAAATTTATTATTGTAAAAAGAATATATTTATTTGACCGGTTATTTTTTAGTCAAATATTGTTTACACAGCAAATTTGACAGTCTCAGATACCAAAGGCCCTACCATGCCCATGTTTACAATTTAAGTGGATAAAAACCGGAAGCAGAAAGGTTTAAAATGCAATTTTGATGTCTCCATATAGATTCCTTTGAATAAAGTTGAAAATGGAAATTATGTTTGCAATGATTTAGGTCATTCTACTCTTGTCCAATACTTTCTAAACCAAACGTTCAATGTCAAAAATGCATTAAGAACAAAAACAATTCTTCAATATATTGAAACATAAATGATATATGACCAACCAGGTCAATAGTTTACATTAACTTCATACTTGATTACAACTAATCTGAACAAAAAAAAATTGCTACAAATGCTCACGATAGACATACAAGGATACACATAAGAAGTTAAATAAAATCAAAGTCTTGATGATTTGAGCTTTGAGTGACTCCACATGTGTTACATGTTCTTATAACCTGTCTCTATACTTTTTCCTCTATTTTTCAAAGGGTAAGAATCTTTCGATTTGTGATATGAATTGCCTTTAATATGTGGTGGAAAAGTGGAGATTCACTGGACGAATGAGGTCTCACTTAGCGAATTGGTCTTTCTTCAAAGCGAAGTAATTGCCATTTCATCCTTAAGGTTATTGAAGCCACCTTAAATTGCCAATAGAATTGGCGTTCACATATTGAATTTGCTCTTGCAATCCACCTTAATCCCTGTGACAAGATTCGTTTCAGGATGGCTTAGTTAATCAATTTACCCTGTTTTTCATCGTCAATATAATATTTGCAAGAAATTGGGGAATTTCATAGGACTTCTTGCAAAATAATTTAATGAGTGCCTTAATAGTATATTGGAATTTAGGTAATTTTGACACTTATCAATTACATTTTTTGCATATTACTTTGGTAAAATAAGTTTTATAGTTAATCTAAAGAGAAACCTAGTCTAACATTTGTTGGTTCTCAGCAACCTTTGATAAACCCGCATACTTTAATGACACAATGCTATACACATCACTTTCCAATTCATATCTAAACTTATATGTTTATCAATTGTTGTTTTAGCTTCCCAATCAACCTTCAATGTTTCCAAGCAACTTTTGATAAACACACATACTTTAACGAGAAACTACTATTTTTCAATGCAACTTTAACTTTTCTCAATTACTATTTCAATGGAACCTCTGATAAACACACTAAGTTTAATGGCGCATTGCTTTATACATCATTTTCCAATACATCTATAACCTTTTACATTTATTACCCGTACTTTTAGTTCTCCAATCCAACTTTTTATGTTTCCAAACAATGTTTCATAAACGACCAAACTTTAATGTCACGCTTCTCCTTGCATCATTTTCCAATGCATCTATAACGTTTTTCAAGTACATTTCCAATGCACAATTTTCACTTTATTTAATTGACGTCATAATTTCAATGCAATCAACTTCTAAAGAACTAAAATCGATTTTGACTTGTTTGAATGTGTTCAAGTGGAATTGATTTTACTTTTAGAATTGATCCTATTTAAAGTTAAAAATTATATCTTTTAACTTCTACAGTTGATTTTAATCTTGAATTTATTGTTCAATCTCCTTTTACATGAGTGTATAAAACTAACCAATGTAAATTAAATCAATAATAAAAAAGTTATAGACTAAATACACTCTCCGGTCATTGTTATAAACAAAAATCTACATTTTAGATTCATTCAATTAACGATGTATATGGTCTTTATTATAGACCACACACATCATTTAATGAATGAATCCATAATGTTGATTTTTGTTTATAATAATGACCGAAAGGAGTATGATATTATTTAATACTTTAACATTTTTGTTAAATTATATTTGATTTCAAATATTAAAAAAGTGAAGTCTTCGTAAATAATTAATTTTGATTTGACTAGGCAATCAATTAAAAGATAAAAAATTGTTAATTTGATTTGACTTAGTAAATAATTTAAATTCTTTTCATAACTTAACAAATACATAATCTTTGAAAACAATGGGCCTTGAATTAAACAATGGGCCTTAAAGCATATCTTGGCCTTAGAACAACAACATATCTGAGGCAGTGACGTGTAGATTATTATTGGAGTGAAAGAAAAACGCAAGCAAAAGCAATAACAAACGTTTCTGTCAGTGACTGAGTGTGGCACCTGTTCCTGTTGTGTTGTTCTTATTCCCATTTAGTGCAATTTATAAACAAGAACAAAAAAAATGAAAAACATCACCTTAATACACTGTACTAGGATGTTTCTTGTTCCTCAGTAGACACAACAACTTTCAACTTTGTTATGCTATGTCTCTTCTTTCATTATATGTAAGCTTTTTCTCACTCTTTTTGTTGTTCAATGCTTACTTTTTTGTTTTTGTTTTTGTTAATTGAATGATAAAGTTTGTTAATTTGTTGGGTGCTGAAGAGAAATGCTTGATTTGTGAATGAAAAATGAAAATTAATGTTTTTTTTTACTTGAAATGGAATCATTATTTTGTTCTGTTTATCTGCAAGGAATCTCTTTTATTTTTTTATATTCTTTGTTTTAAGTCAAAATAAATAATGGGTTTTGTGTCTGGAATGTTTCTAGCTTCAATTTATGAGTAAAGTTTTTTTTTTTTTTTTTTTTTTATGTTTTTCTGTGTTATGCTTCAATTTTTCTTGTTTGTGCTGTGAAGTGACTTGATGATAGTGGTCAGGTTGGTATAGTTTGTGTGGTTTTATCTGGTAAATAGGAGACAATTGCTTATGATTTATGGTGAATGTTGTCATTGATGAAAAAAAAAATTTGTTTTGAAATTGCAATTTAGAAGTTTCTTCTGTCAGGGATTGCCTCTATATAGGACTTCCATGTTAGAGAATCTCATAAGGGCCCTTAATGGTCCAATCGAATTTGTGAATCTCATGTATTGTTGCTACTGCTGAATTATGTTAGAGAATTTCATATATTGTTGCTACTGGTAAAAATGAATTTGTGAATCTAATTTGATTAATGCTTACTTTTTTGTTTTTGTTAATTGCACGGTAAAGTTTGTAAATTTGTTTGGTGGTGTAGAAAATGCTTGAACTGTGAATGAATATTAATGATTTTTTTAGTTGAAATGGAATCATTATCTTGTTAGGTTTATTTGCAAGCTATGAAACACTTGGTTTAGACGTGTCCCGGTGTCAGACATGTGTCGTGTTCGACCCTGACACATATAATTACATTGAGTTATGTGATTTTCTCAAATTATTAGTGGTGTCAGTGTCCGTGTCATATCCGCTGTCCGTGTCCGTATTCGTGCTTCATAGTTTGCAAGGAATCTTTTTTTTTGTTTTTTTTGAAGTAAAGATAAATAATGGGTTTTGTGTTTCTAGCTTCAATTTAGGAGTAAAGTTTGTTTCTTTTTTGTTTTTCTGTGTTATGCTTCAATTTTTCTTGTTTGTGCTTTGAGCAGACTTGATAGTGGTCAGGTTGGTATAGTCTGTATGGATTCATGTGGTAAATAGGAAATATTGCTTACGATTTTGATAAATTTGATCATTGATGAAAAAATATTGTTTTGAAATTGCAACTTAAAAGTTTCTTCTGTTAGGGATTGTCTGTATGTTGGAATTTATGTTAGAGAATCTCATATGTGATTTGATGATCCAATTGTTGCTACCGCTGATTAAGGTTTTTAAGAATTTGTGATTGCAGAAGGAAAAAGATATGAGAGAATCACTGAATCTACTTTTTTGTCTTGCTACCTAGTTAGTCATTATATTTATATAGATATAGATATTTATATTTACATAGATTATAAATGGGAGCTTCCATTTTTTTTCTTCTGCATATGTTGCATGAAATTTTCTGTTACTGAAACTGTCTTAGATTTTAAAACAATCACAATATGCTCCAGTGAAGTTTGAATGAAGATTTAAATATTGATATTTCAAATGATTGTGGCGAAATTTGTCTACCCTTCTTGCACGAGTTCATATTTGACGATACCAATTACAATCCTCAAGAACTTTTGAACTAACTTACTTGTTAAATTAGGAGACCAACACAATCAAGGACTTGAAATTGGCTCTTTAGACTGATTATGTATACTATCAGAATTCCAAAATCTTGTGAACTATCTTTTACTCTCTCACTTTTAACCGTCTACGTTTCTGGTGTTTGTTTTTACATCTACAGGCCCAGGGTAGCTGACGCTAATGCAGATTGTGACTTATTTATGTTTGGCCCAACATTCGTCTTTTATTTGTTCAATATTGTTTGAATCGTAGCATCGAATAGTGAAGCAGTTCTTTTCAGATAAGTATAAATGTTTGACAACAAAGTATTTTTTACCTACAAAAGAAAGCGACACTCTCAAAGTAGAAGTTCTGTGCTTGGAAATCAGCAAAATTCAGTTGTTGAAGATGTCCGTGATTGTTCTTTATCTAAACAAGCCAAGCTTACTGATGAGAAGACATCAGAAAAACATGAAGAAAAATCAACGGTGAGATTCTAATGCACCTAGGATGACTAATGTATTTCTACCACGTTATTCCTTTAAACAAACTACTACATGTAAGTGCATTGATGTATATGGAAAGTGACAAGTATATTACTTCCATGACTATCTGAGCTTCAATTACTATTATGTATTTTTTTCAACCTCCTAGATTGGGCTGATTCTTATGAATATAATATGAAGTGCTTACTTTTCTCTCTGTCCGTATATTTCATAGGATACTAGTGATGGACAAAAGCCGTGCTTTGAATGCATCAAACAACCAGATCATTCAATGTCACTTCCAGTTCAAAGGCCAGGTGTTCCGGTCCCGGAACCAGGGGAGCTTGGAATTTCTGATGAAACAGAAATGACAGTTACTACGAATGAATCCTTTTTAACAAGGCTGCCATGTGAGGATAACTCCAAGAAGGATGTTGATGAATTTCCCCCAACAAAGAAGGCTTCACAGAATGGTTCTGACACACAGAAAAATTCCTTTGTAGGTGAAAACTCTGGTAATGAATGTGACAATGGTTCTAATATAAACAATATTTCCCCGTCAGCTGAATTGGATGCTGGGAATGATTTCAATTTAATCAACTCAGAGACATCCATTCCAAAGGAAATCAGTGCTGCATGTGACAATGAATCTCTTGTTTTGAATAAGTCAACAGATAGATCTACTGACTCACCCTCGGAAGATAATTTTGGGAACCAATCTGAAGAAAAGGTAGCACAGACGAACTTGGCTGGTCCATTAATAACCTATCGATGTTATAAAAGAAAAAGGAGTATGGATGGGACTGATAAGGAAAACATTCCAGTGCTAACCAAGTGGAGTATGCTTGCAAATGCTAATCCTGATTCTCGTGATGAATCATCTTGTGATGAGTCTCCTGCAAATAATGCACTAGACCTTAACCAATCAGTTGAAATTTCGGAAAGAGAGAAGCCACTGGGTCACACTCAAGATGAGACATCTTGTAGAAGCAGTTCTAGGGTTTTTCTAACAGATCTTAATCAATCGGTGGAGCTTTCTGAAAGAGGGGAGCTTGATCAAACTCAAGAAAAAGTATGGCTTCCTTGTGATTCTCTTAAACCTTATGATTTGTTACTCAAAATTCTGATTGGTCCATCAATTATGATATGCTATATGTTTAAAAGAGTATTCTGTGATAAATTTCATATTTTTGTTTTGAGAACATTTAAATATTTTTCCTCATTGCTGATTTATATATGTGTTGGCTGGTAATAAATGCAACGAAGCATGATTATATATAGTTCTTTCCTGTTATGTTGGATTCAAATTTTACACAACATATTATCCGCCATGCAAAAGGTTTCAGCTCCTTTATTTACCAACTCTAGAGCAAGTGTAAGTTTGGAACATGTAGTTTGGGTGTAGAGAATCTCATGCTGTCAAAAGGAATGTGCTGACTTCTGTTGTGATCCATGGTTTTGTTTATTTATGTATAATTGTTTGTTTTTAAATCTTCATTAAATGTAGCGATGGTGTTATGAGATAGATAGTATAACGGGCATAAGAGTTAAATCTTGTCTACAAAACAGATTGAAAGTCAAAAAGCTAATGAATTCATGTCAAAGTTTGAAATTTACTTGTCCATGATCAATTAATTGACCACAGATCTCGTGTGAATCACTGTAGTTTTTGATTTTTTGTCAGGTGAGGAATGCTGACACTTCAGGTACTAGTGGAGTTGTTTCTGAAACATGGTATATTCCATCAAATGCAATAAACTAAGTTTTTACATATTATAATGTAATAGAAAATCATTTATTGGTCGTGAAAATAATTGCATATGAATGTATTTGTTCCAACAGCATGACACAAGTGGGAGAGCAACCGGGTCATGGGGAAGACATAGTGAAAACGGACCCCCATAGAACAGAAGTTGCAAGCCAGAATTCTCTGATGCACAAGGAAGCCGAACATGTTGATAAGGATTGCGAAGGAATCCCTATCAATGTTGATTCTAGAGATCTCTGTCATGCTTCCACAACTGCCGACCAAGAACTAGAAGAGTTGCAACCCTCTGGGAAAAAAGCCATTCAAAATGTTCTTAGCAATGACATGAAGAAAAGTGGAGGGCACCAACCTCAGTTTGTCCTGCCTGCTGTCTCTGCAGGTATTACTAATCACTCAAAGTCTGTTTGGATTAGCTTATCTACTGACATAAGCGCTTGTGTTAGATTGCTTGAGAAAGCTTATGGAAACAGCTTATAACATGTCCATAATCTATTTTCAGTTTATTTCCATGTGCTCTCCAAGATGATTATTTGAGAAAGCTTATGGAAACAGTTTATGACATGTCTATAATCTGTTATCAGTTTATTTCCATATGCTCTTCAAGATAACTTATGAAATCAGCTTATAGCTTATATGAAAACATTTCCATATGCTCTACAAGATAACTTATGAAATCAGCTTAAAGCTTATATGAAAACAAGTTGACTTTATTTTATCTTTTATTGTAAAAATAGCTTATACATAAACACTTATGATAAGTGCTTATGCTATAAGCATTTAATTAAGTTGTTTATCCAAACATGGTCTTAACCTTTAATGTGAAAACAATGAATCTGGTGTTTTGTTATGAAGTTTTGATTGGTGATAAATATTTTTCTTGAATGCTTTTACATCCATAATTGCATTTCTTTGAAGAGTTCATATAGGATTTTTCATGTGATACAGAAGAGAACACTGTTGAAGTGAACCTTGGTTCTGACAAGCATTCCCTTCCCTTGGCGATGAGAACTCTTGTAGCCAAATCTGACTCTACAAGCAGTAGATCTGCCATTGTTGAAAATCAAGTTACGCAACTGGAATTTTTGAACTCCAGCAATATAAAGGTACGAAAAGATGCTTTTACTTCCCTGACTTCAAGGATTATAGTTTTCATATTTTAGAAAAAGCAAATTATCATGCAGGGAATCCTGTTAAATATTTCCGGATTAGGGGTAATAAACAAAAGTTGGAATTAGTGGTCAATGTAATGGTTAATCCAAGATCAACTGGATAATACATTTTACCCCCTAGTTGGAAATATGTTTTACTAAGATTTTCTAAATGTTTTTTTTTCTTTTTTCATAAGGGTATTTATGAATATCAATCATGAATTCATGTTATATGTTGCATCTCCAAGATGATGGCATTGTTCATTATTGATATATTGTTCTCCGCCCCTCAGGTGATTTCAGAAGGAAAGACTATCGATGATGTCTGCTCAAGTATTACTCAATCTCAGTCAGGTGGTTGCATGATGTTAAATGAAAGAATGAATGTTCAACCACCTAACACTATTCAACCAGAACAAATGCCAACTGTTTCTCTTTCTTTGGGTTTATCTCCACCTCTGGAGCATGAGACTGGAGGTTGTTTGTCTACACTGCCTTTGTTTAATTTAACCTCTGGAACTATAGATATTGTCCAAGATGGATTGTGTCAGTCTTCAACGAACCGGAAACCATTGCATCTCCGGCACAAGGCAGTACTTGACAACATTGTAAGCAAAACAAGAGCTTCAAATGAAAGAGGAAAATTTCAGGAAAATTACAAGCCACACCCTATAATGTGGTCTGAAGAGGAGTTGGATTTTCTCTGGATTGGTGTGAGGAGACATGGTAGGGGCAATTGGGATGCTATGCTCAGGGATCCAAGATTGCGGTTTTCACCATTAAGGGTACCATGGGACCTTGCTGAGAGATGGGAGGAGGAGCAACTTAAACTTTTGAAAGATAGTGTTCCACACTTCATGCATCCAAACACAGAAAGAGCGGCGGCGTCGGCAGCGTTGCAAGGAAAAGCTTGCTTCTTAGATCCAAAATCAGGTACTTGGAGACAAAATACTATGGAGGAGACTACTTTATCATCTGAAGATGCATTTTCTTACAGGGAAAGCAACCCCTTGAAGAAATCTCTTGCGAGGTCATTTTTTCAAAGTAACACCGCAGTACGCGGTCTTGCGCCAAATATTCATTCTGGTAGAGCTTCTTACAACAACAACATAGATAAGTTTGAATTAGGATTTTTCAATTCTCCAGGAAGCTCGAGTATTTCCAGGGAAAATTCTTATTCAAATGATTATCCATTTAATTGTTCGACTGCAAAGAATAATTTGCCACAATGGCTCAGAGAAGCAATCAATACTCCTCCAATGTCTGTAGAGCCAAATCGGTCTGCAGGGCATTGCTTTGATGCTGGTGGTAAGTCAGGCTCAGGCTTTCTGCCTCAAAATCAGTTGAGTGGTTTGAAGACAAATGAGGTACATATGTCAAATGCTTCTCACTATTCAACCTATTCAAGAAGAAAATATGGGACACTGAAAATGAACAAGTCTCTTGAACATCATGTCAGCAAACAAGACAATTTGATTGTTATTGACAGCGACACATCTTCTGAAGAGACTATATCTGACGATCACCGTGCCAGCTTGAAGATTTGAAGTATGTATGTTCTGTTAGATTATCCTGTTCAAAACATGTAGTGAGCTGTAGAAAATTGTTGTAGGTGAACGTTGCATGGTTTTGTAGATTACCAATTTATAAACTTAGGAGCTGTTATGACTTTATGCCAAATGAATGTTAATTTAATGTTTAACTGAATCTTTTAGGGATTTCAAATGGTCATATTTATTTGACTTTTCTTAAATGGTTAGTATTTATTTGGAAAAAAATGCAAGTGTTTCATTATTGTGTTTGGTAGGTTTTCAGCCGAAATAAGCCTTCCAAAATTTGTTAATGTGAGTGCATTGAATTTTTCAATGCACTCATGCTCAAGGCTATTGGGCATGAAGCGTAAATAATACGGGTAGCCTAATAAGAGATGTATGATAGACTCTGATATCACATTATATTTTGAGTTTAACTCGATAAAACCGGGTAAGGATTGTACAAGCTTTACAATCTCTATATCGGTCATATTTATAGCAAATGGAAAACTTTGGTTTATTCTACCAATGTATAATCATTCTATTCTATACTTACATGACACTCTTTCATCCACGTACTGGAAATGACAGGCACAGGGAATCCGGAATAAATTTGGAATCTTAAAAGAACATGGACTCTATTGGTAAGGATAGCATAAATCTTGTGTTGTTTCATTGCTGGATGCTTTGAGTGTTTTTCCAATTCCTTCAAATGCTTGATCATCAATACAGTTGATCTGTGAGGAATTTTTTTGTTGTTGCTTTTTTTAATGGTTTTAAGTCAGCTGATATCTCTTTTATTGTTTGCCATTGAATAAGCTTCTCCAAAAATAATAATGGAATCCAACAAAAATTTAGCATTCATCATCGGTGAATCATCTTTCATTTTCTTCTTTAGCATTCAAACAAAGTCATTCAATGTCGATGATTATTCAATTAAATATCAACGATACTTGAAAATTTTAAAATAGATCTATAACATATCCAAAAAATGGTACCGAACAGGGACAAATCTAGGTTAGTACCATTGGCGTTAGCCGCCACACTACCATAGAAATCAAACATACATTGTGAAAGATATCCCTTAAAAAAACATTGTGAAAGATATATTGTTGAAGGATTATTTGGCCTCATACACATAAAAAGATCGATTTATTAGTGTTAAAAATGAAAAAGGCATACAATATTTTCAAATATGAAGGTATTAGAGAAATAAAATTCATATATATTTAAGTGTCTTCAATTTTTTGGATATAAAATGTTAATAGTTTATGTAGTCTCCAATATTTTCTTAGTGATAAAAAATTATTGTTTTTGGTGTAACATTTTTCTTCTAATTTTACCATTCACTTAATTATTTTTTCCATTTGTCGTTCATCTTCAATAAAAGCGGAAAAACGGGCAAGTTAAGACCCATAAAGAGAAGATTTCCCAGTTTTCCAATTTTCCAATAATTGGGTTTAATTATATTCTATTCTAATTTAATTTTATAAGTATAAGATTTTCCAATAATTGGGTTTAATAAGGTTTCATAAGGATAAGATCACCCAATTTCCTTAATTCTATCCTATGTATGCATTCGCTATAAAAGAACATGCTGATATCAATTTCTGTCATGATGTAGCCAACTTAACCTGATATTATACATATGGAGTTGCTAATTGTGCCATTTTTTTTTGGTAGTCCCCTACTTTTTTTTGGTAGTGCATATTGTGCCATTTATCCTTAGCCATCTCTAGGATACAATTTCGTCCATAAGCTGAAAATGAATCACAAAGCATGATACATCAAGAATCTATATCAAACTAGCGTTTTTTTAATAGCAAATATTAGTAATTAGTTTTAGATTAATATTTACTCATTCGTATGGTTTCAAACTCAAGACCTCCAAATCCTTAAACTTTTGCTCAAATTAGTTGAGCTACCCAAACTTGCGTTTTAGAAGTACGTGGACTCCATTTGTGACGATAGCGAAAATGTTTCCACTGTGAACTCATGAAATATGTCAGTAGTGGAATGCTCAAATGATTGTCCATCACTTGGTGACTCATCTTTGATATGCAAGGAACTCTGTATCTTTCTCGGTGCTTTTATTTCTGCTGAAACCTCTTTCATTGTTGGTCTTTTCCTACTATCAAGTCTCAAACTTCTCATTGCAAGATTTGCAATAGTAAGAATGTCATCTTTCCTTGCTTCCTTAGTACCGTGGCATCTAAATTCTGAGAGAGTTGGTTGTTCTTGAGAAATGAAATGTGCAGTCATATTCTAACCGTCATCGTGATCATTGAATGTAATCAGCTTTCTACTGGTTATGATCTCTACAAGCACAACGCTGAAACTATATACATCACTTTTATCTGTAAATATAATGGACGGAAAATATTCAGGGTCCATGTAACCAAACATACCTTATACTCCTACAGTCGTGGTTAAACGAGTCTTATCTAGTTGAATTAATCTAGATGTTCCAAAGTCAGACACTTAGGCCCTATATTTACTATCTCAGAGTTTGTTGTTGAGTTTGATGTCTCTGTGTAAGATTGGAAAAGAAGCTGAGAAATATATACATGCCACTGCTCCAGCAACTTCACATGCAATTCTAAGTCAACTGTCCCATGAAAGGGATGACATTTTAACTGTCAAGCTGGATATGTTTAGAAATAGTTCCTGTTGTTGATTTGAGATAAGATGACTACTTCTTTGACAAAAATTTCTATTTGGTTCATGTCAAGCTGTTTCGACTTTTAAACTGCAACTATGGAACTTCTGGTAACATTCCTCAGTATACCGTGCCATAGCCACCATGACTAAGAAACGTACTCTGGTAACATTCCTCTGGTTGTAGCTATCTGTTACTCTTTGCAGCTCCTCTTCTGTAAAAAGCTTTGCCATTTCTGCATTTCCTTAAGATCAGAAAGCTTTGCCACCATTTTGCCTGAACAACTTTTTCTTACGAACACTCTTTTTCTTTATGCATTGATATAACTTGTAATCCAAAAAAAAAAAAGTCAGAGCCTTCACGAATGCTAACACGTTCCGAAGACACAGCCCTTTAGAAAAAGAAAATTGCTCTTTATGCACCTTCAAATTCGCACAAGCATCTCGCAAAAAAAAAAAAAATGCCTCTATCAGAACTTAGAACTTACGCCCTGGTCGCTCACGTTCAAGAATTAAGACCTGATCCAATGTTCAGGAGTTACGAACCGATATCTGGACCGGGAGTTAGGAACCAAATTGGGTTGAAGACAAAAACAAGATGCAGAACACATAACATAAGGAGTATGTGACACAATGCATTGCCATAACACACTCAAACACACTTAAAAACATTCAAACACAACACATTCAAAATGACATAAAATTGTGCTTAATTCACTCAACATTCAAAAATGAAAATATTTAATGCACATTCAAGGGGACATAATTGTTCAGGCATTGTAATACCAATATACATCATTGATGAGAGTAATAAAAAAAATCAAAATATATATAAATTCATAAGAACAGAAACAACTGTTAAAGAACAGAAACATTCAACATTATTCCTTTGGTCCTTAACCGCTTAATAATGAATCATACATTGTCTTTTTCTCATCTAAAGTTAACTGAATTTTTCTGTAGCATCTACAAATAATCAACAATGTTATGCATAGATTCTAATTTTGACTTATGCAGGGGCCAGGGTTCGAACCCCGGACACCCCACTTCTCCACATTTAATTGTGTGAGCTCTAGCCACTAGGCTACTAGACCAAAAAAAAAATAAATTCTAATTTTGACTTGGTTTGAGGAAAATATTGACTTAGAACTTGGATCGATTTTTTTTGGTCAGGTAGCCTAGTGGCTAGAATTCACCTTATAAGGTGAATAAGTGGGGTGTCCGGGGTTCGAACCCCGGCCCCTACATATAATAATGCATTGTCCTACCAACTGAGCTATGCTCACGGGACAGAATTTGGATCGATTTATTTACTACTGTAAGGACTTATGAAATTGTGAGACTATATGGAAGAGCTTATGAAAACAGCTCATAACATGTCAATAAATTATTTTTCATCTTATTTTCCTAAGCTTTCCAGGATAGCTTATGAAAATATCTTATAGTTGATATGAAAAATGAGTTTAATAATTTGTTATATGATAAATACTTAGACTATAAGATTTTTGGACAGGACAACATTAGTGTGTTATGTTAATTTTCAGGGTTAGTACTCCTTTGATGTCCCTTAGCTAACCAACTTGGGAAGCAAATCTTGATCATGAAATCTGATTAGATTCAAATTCAACACGAGACATGAAAAATTTTCAAGTTGAGTGTCTATAATTAATTTAATTATCACATCCTCATGTGAATCACAATAGGTTTTGATTTATAACAGGTGAAAAATATCGACACTTCATGTACTAGTGGAGTTGTTTCTGAAACCTGGTATATTTTTGTCAAACTCAATTAAACTCTTCATGTTTTTTTTTTTTTACCAAGAACTTTTCAAGTTTTTACATATTATAAATCTAATAGAAAATCATTAGTTGGTAGTGAATATAATTGTGTATGTATTCGTTTAACAGTACAACACACATGGGAGAGCAACTGCATCATGGGAAAAACATAGTGAAATCTGACACTCAAATGGCTGGAATTGAAGGATTACTCAAACCCTTTTTTAAACCGTTGTCTTTTATGTTCTTATTCACAAAAAATCGTTCGGTTCTTCATACTTTTATTCCGGTTCTGTTCTTCTCTGTGTAAGTTTTATTGCTCTGTACTCTAGGTTCTTTAATTATTATGTATGATGGTCTCTTTAATTTTGTGTTTTTTTTCCAATTTTTTAGTATTTACTATTTATATTAATTTTCTACACTAATTTTTAGTCTTTGCAGTAACGGCTATCCCGCTATCCGCTATACAACTATAGCATTTTAGGGGGTCGGTCCTACATGATGCTATCTGGGATTAACGACATAGGGTTAAAGAAAGGCGAAATAGTAGTTCGTCAAAATTCCATTATGCTACAGCGCTACAACGTCACACTACCAAATAGTATATCTTGAAATAATGCGATATATTCAAATAGGGCCGACACAACACTAAGTGAGGCCTAAAACAAACTTCAAAGTGAAGCCTTTTTGTTTCACATTGAGCAACCAATTGTATTATCAAATTTAATTGTTTTGTTTGTTTGAAGAAATTTATCTAATGCCATTTTTGTTATTCAACCAAATCTTCTCGTATTATTATTTTTTAGTTTCAAATAACCCTAATCAAATTTTGAAATTGACATTTTTTTTAGAGGAAGTTGACATTTATATAATTTAAAAAATGAAAACAACCTGAATCAATAGTTAGACTAAATAGACTAAATCAATTGACAATTGTTCGCAAATCACACAGAACAACTATTGTTCGCAAATCGTTTGAAAAACCATAGATTACAGTTGATTGAATGCGAATTGCAGATAGCTGAGATTCAAAGATTAGAGTTGCTCGAATACTTGAGGAGTTGTAAGTTGTTGTGTCGTTTGTATAATTTTATTTTTCAATAGTAACAATCAATGAGGAAATTGAAAAGTTTGGAGTTGTATATATGATGTTGGGAAAACCAAAAGTCTGGAAAAAAAAATAAAGCAGTCAAAATGATGAATGAGCCACTGATGTGTTATTCAGGGTAAGTCAAAGTGTAAACCAAAAATAAACAAGAATAGAAAGAGTTTTTTCTTAATCAATTAGCTTGACAACTTTTTTCACATGATGAATTTGTAAAATGTCTCATTAATGCAAGTTATATCAATACATAAAGCAAAAGAATGAGTATTCATTCATAAGGCAAAGCTGTTCAACCAAATTGGAGGCTACTTTTTATAGCAGAGGAGCTGCAAAGAGCAGCAACAGATAGCTACAACCAGAGTAGGTTTCTTAGTAAGAGTGGCTTTGGCGCGATGTATGAAGGAATGTTACTGGATGGACTCATAGTTGCAGTTAAAAAGTCGAAACAGCTTGACAGGAACCAAATAGAAACTTCTGTCCAAGTAGTCATCTTATCTCAGATCAACAACAGGAATTATTTCCAAACATATCCATCTGAATTCTGAAATAGCGGTGATTACAGAGTCTTTGCTTTCACTCTGGTGACACTGACTACTGAGCAAGCTTAAGAAGATGAGATGACTAGTGATTGTGAAATATCCGCATTTACATTTTCTTGATATTTATCTTGTATTATGAACTTTTGCCATCATGAAGCATGAGAAAATGATAGTTAGAATAGTGAAACTGCAAGCAGAATGAACATAATTGGGAGTAGACATGAACTTCATAATCTTTATCTTATTTTTATCATCATGTTGTCTCTTACGGTATTTTATGTATTTTCTATGTTAATATTAGCAATTTGTTTCCTTCCATTGTCATTGTCCCCACCCTCCATAATAATGTATTACTTTGATTTTTTTGGTTGAAGACTTGTTACTGAATTTACTGCAAAATTTTGTAAAAGCAATAACAAACGGCTCTAATTTTGTAACAAAAAATTGCTTTTATATAGTTGTATCCAAACAAACTAAAAATCACTTTTTAAAAAAAAAGTGATTTTTGACATGGTAAACAAACAAGAAATAGATTCTGTTTTTTTAAAGAATCTCTAAAAAATAATCTCTAAATTATTTCATGTCAAAATCGCTTTTATTTTAATCTGTAACAAACGGGCCCTAAATTATTTTTTAAAAAAAGTGATTTTTATTAAGGTAAACATAGATTATGGGCCCGTTTGTTACGAATTAAAATAAAAGTGATTTTAATATAAAATAATTTAGAGATTATATTTTAGAGATTATATGAAAAATCAGAATCTATTTTGCGTTTGTTTACTGTAATAAAAATCACTTTTTTTAAACAAATAATTTAATTTGTTTGGATACAACTATATAAAAGGAATCTTTTTGTTACAAAATTAGTTCAATTTTTTAAACAAAGAAGGAACGGATGCAAATCTCTTAAAAGTGATTATTTTTTTAAAAAAGCTATAACAAACGGGCTCATATAATCTCTAAGGAACGAATGAGCACAACGGGACAATGCATCCATTTAATTAAAATTGGATATGTAGTTGAAATTTTCTTGGGGTGTCTTTACAAATTGTCTATCTATATTGTCTAAATTTATTTACATTTTACTTTTAAAATTTATTTTATATCTTTCAAAAATTTGAATTTGTAAAAATAATATTGTAACAAAAAAAGTTCAACTAAGCTAATGATGATTGACTTAGTTTGTAAGGAGTTGACTCACTCATAAAATGTGGGCGTTGACCTATTTTTAAGATGATATATAAATAATTCTGTGTTGCTCAAAAAAAATATAAATAATTCTGTGAGCTCTCTTTGAACAATAATGCCTGCCATGATCTCTCTGATGAGCCCCAGACACCAAATACTCACCTAAACTTTCTTCTATATATAAAAAATAAAAGTTAAACTAAATTTGAATTTGAAAAAGAATAGAGTTGCTTGTGTAAATATGTCTAGAAATAATTTTTGGCCAAAAAGTAGTTAAGTATCGATTAACATTGGCGAAAAAGTAGTTAAGTATATAATGACTAGCTTTCAGACGGGGAGTGCCCGTCTGTTCGATCTTCTTATTGCGATAATGTATATAAATTATGAACAATAACTTTTATGAAATTTTAATTAAAATTATTTTGATTTTGATTAAAATTATTGGTATAGATAATATATATTCTTCCTTTAAAAAAATATTTTGTATTTTCATGCTGTAAAAAATTATCATATCTTTTTCAATGATATCAACGATATAACAATATAACTAATATAAAAAAGGACTTGCTTTAATGATGAAAAATGCTTGATTCTACTATAATTTAACCTTAAACTCAGTTTAAGTAGGTCATGTAAACTGAATTTAAGTGTACATACTTAAACTTAATTTAAGTAAGTCATGTAAACTAAGTTTAAGTGTACATATAAAAGTTAAATTTTGCTTTAAATTCTTCAACCTTGTTTAATGATTTTACGTAATCTTATTTTAAGCATACATGTAAACTCAATTTAAGTAGGTTTTGTTACATGTACCTACATAAACTGAATATAAGTTAACCTCAACGATGTTAATTAACATTAACGCGTGCGTGCTGCACTATCAAATAACAGTCGTTGTAGAGTTCATAATATATCAACATTGAACAACAAGAAAAAAAATAGAAACTCTGGAATCATCGAACAAAATGAAGAAATTCACTTACTTATATGCAATACAATATAAATGAAAGATGTTTTGATTCAAACTTTAAACTTTTATAGAGATTGATTGAAAATCTATGATTGATTGTTCGTGGGTGAAAGAAGTTGAAATTTTAGAGTAACAATGATTGAAATCAAGGTTTTAATTAAATTTATATAAAAGAGCCATTTTGGTATTATCGTAAAATTTTAAGTAAATTGGGTGTATCCAGAAATACATGCGATGTGAGTAGAAAAATTCTTTACACTAGCGAAAAGATGTGCCCGTCTTTCTGCTTTTTTTGCTGCGCTAAAATTTGAAAATTATGAATCTATGTTTTCTTTTATGAAATTTTGATTTTGAATAAAACTAAAAATATAAGTGTTTGTTGCTTTCTAGTTGTAACAACCCAAATTAAACATGATTATCTATTTCAATAACACCAACAATCTTTATCATAGAAAAAGTTTGTTTAAAGGTATAATTGGGATAATAAAAAATTAAGTATAATATACTTATTTAGTTTGTAAACACACACATATATTCATATTTGTTGCATTTATTTAATATTTAATACAAATATCACATATAGATAAACCTTAGTTGTTTGATACTCTTGACTCCAACGCATCATCAACCTCATCAAGATGGCTAAGAGAAGAAGCGTGCATCTGCTTCCGGAAGTGATAACAGAAATCCTATTGAGGTTGCCGGTGAAGTATGTACTACGTTACAGGTGCGTTTGCAAATCATGGCTGTCTCTCATCTCTCATCCCAATTTCGCAACTTTACATTTTCATCTTGCCGCGTCACCCACACATAACCTTTTGTCCATAGGAAATGATTGTTTCCCTGAAACCTTATCCATTGATTTTGATGCATCTCTTAACGGTGATTCTGCTTATGTTCCACCCATCCTTGATTTTATGGATCACCAACAACATCCTCAAATCGGAGGTTCATGCAGGGGGTTTGTGTTTTTGCACTCTGACAAAGGCTTCTATCTATGGAATCCATCCACCGGAGTCCACAAACAAATACCAAGGTCACCTATATGACTATTGGAGTCAAGCTTAATATTCTCAATCGCAATATTTTAAGGTTTTTGTATGGCTTTGCATACGAACCGTCAACTGATGATTACTTGGTAGTTGTAGGGTCGTATAAATGCTATAATGACTATGATCGTGTATCCAGTTTGATTAACTTGGAGATTTTCTCATTGAGAGCTAATAAGTGGAAACAAGTTGAGGTTGGTTTTCATTTACCTTATATGGTCATTAATACTAATCGTCCTTCCAACAAAGTTGGGTTGTTCTTGAATGGGGCTATTCATTGGGTGGTTCATAATCATGAGACCAACATTGTTGTTATTATTGCCCTTGCTTTAAAGGAAACGACAATATCAGAGATAGCTCTGCCAAATGATTTTTGTGTTACTTATTCTATACAATATGATTTGTTGGTGCTTGATGGGCTTATTAGTGCATGGACTGTGGACATGGATACAGTGGAGATATGGGTAATGCAAGAATATGCAGTGCATTCATCTTGGATTAAGACTCTTGTTTTTTCTATACGTCCTGATCCGGACTTCTTCCTAGTATACTTTACAAATTGTGGTGATATAGTTGGAACAGATGGTCATGATGAATTGGTGAAGTTTAATTATACAAAGGCCAGCTGCTAGAGAATCTCTCATATCATAGCTGTTTTTCAGGTAGATCCAAAATGGTCATGTATACAGAGTCTCTGCTTTCACTCCCTATTGGCGTTTGATTGGTCAATGAATTATGATATTTTATACATTTTAAACAGGAATTTATGATAAATTTGTATTTTACTTTTAGAACATTTAAATCTTTTTCCTCATTGCTGATATGTGTTGGCTGGTAATAGGTGCATTGAAGCATGCTTTTAGTTCTTTCCTCTTATGTTGAATTTGAATTTTACAATACATATTATCAACTTTGAAAAAGGGTTTCATCTTCTTTATTTACCCATTCTTGAGCAAGTGTAAATTTTGGAAGTTTGGGCGAAGAGACCCTCATGCCAGTGCAACATCAGATAGACAGCTTCTGTTGTGACATTACTGGGCTGATGGTCTTAGTATTTAATAAATACTATTTATTATCCATGGATTTGTAGGACATAAGAGTTAAACAATCTTGTGTGCAAAACAGAGTTAAGAAGATAATGAATTCATGGCAAAGTTTGAAATTTACTGTCCATGATCAATTAATTAATTGATCACAGACCTCGTATGAATCATGTAGATTTTGATCTTTTGTCAGGTGAGAAACGCTAACATTTCATGTACTAGTGGAGTTGTGTCTGAAATGGGGTATATTCTGTCAAACTTAAACTAATAAACTAAGTTTCTACGTACAAAGATTGTAAAACTCTCGAGTTAACTCTTAAAATCTCACGGGTTTATAATTCTAGGTCATAAAAACAAGTTAACTTGCGTGAGTTCAATAAACTCTTGATTTTACTAGTAGATTACGAGCTTACAATTCTACATCAAGTGAACCTTAAAATGTAAAATTTTGGTCAATATTGTTTGTTATTTAGTTTAGTTATTCATGTGTTATAATATTGATTTAACCTTAAAATGTAAAATTTTGGTCAACATTATTCTAAAATTAATATTTATCTTCCAGATGACAGCATTGTCTATATTTAATATGTTTTTCTGTCTCTTCGATAAACCGCTGATTCAAGAAGGAAAGACTATTGATGATGTCTGCTCAAGTATTTCCCAATCTCGGTCAGTTGGTTGCATGATATTGGATAAAAGAATAAATGTTCAACAAACTAAAACTAGTCAACCAAGACACATGCCAAGGATTACTCTTTCTTTAGGTTTGTCTCCACACATGCAGCCTGAGACTAGAGGTTTTGATTCCACTAATTGTTTGTCTACATTACCTATGCTTAATTCAACCATTGTACCTCAATCCAAGACGGATTTTGCCAGTCTTCAAAGAATTAGAAACTATTGCTTCTTAGGCATAAGGCAGTGCTTGACAACATTGTAAGAAAAGCAAGAGCTTTACATGAAAGAAGGAGCTTTCAAGAAAATTTTGAGCCACACCCTATAAGGTCTGTAGAGGAGTTGGGATGCTATCCTTAGGGATCCAAGACTGTGGTTTCACCATTAAGGGTGCCATTGGACCTTGCTGAGAGGTGGAACGAGGAACAACTAAAACTTTTGAAAGACATTAGTGTTCCACACTTCATGCATAATGCAGAAAGGGCGGCTGTAGCGTGGCAAGGAAATGTTTGCTTTTTAGATTCCAAATTAGGTCTTTTGAGCCAAAATACAATGGCGGAAATTTAGTCAATCCACAAGAGAAAAAGAAAACATGTATGAAGTCACCCATGAGAGTATTAGTACACACAAGGTATGGCTATCAGTCAAGGACTCACAGTGGTAACTCTATAACCAACCATTGGTAGTACATAATATTCACTGTGGATTATAAATATATAAAACGCCAGGTGAAACTACTAGTAATGAAGAGAACGGCATACTGTTTGGCTATTCAAAGGTGTGGAAATTGGATTTGTTTAAATAATTCCTAATTCTTGTATATTTTTTTCAGCAACTTTATTAGGGTGCTAATACTTTCTAAGGTCATTCATGATTTGGTAATAAAGCATTTCGGATCTCCCATAAACTATAACGAATAAATAGAATCAATAACTCTAATTGATGAAGTCACTATTCAATGCCAATGACCGGAAACTAAAACTAATATGAAAGTCCTTAGAGTGTGTTTGTTTTAAGTTTTGCATTATTATTCATAAGAAAGTGAAATAAAGGAAACATTTTCATTGTTTGTTTCCCGTTTTAACAAATTATTTATTTTCACATGGTTTGCTCACATTTTATTATTCCAAATGTTAAAGGGTTAATATGGAACAATGAGAAAAACTCAAACAACTCTAACCTCCCACTTCCATCTTATTCTAGCACATTTAATTGTATTTTCTAATATTTAAAAATTAAATTACATAAATTTTAAAAATGTTCCAAGGAATAACATTTCAGGTAATACTATTCCAAGGAATATAAATTTATCTCCTTCAAACAAACACACTCTTCTTATATCTAGCTTTTATTTTTTGTCAAAAAGCCTAGTGGCTATATAGAAATTCACCTCTAAAGATGAATAAACGAGGTGTCCGGAGTTCAAACCACAAACTGCTGCATATATAATGTAATGTCGCTACCAAGTACCAACTGAGCTAAGCTTTCGGTGACTCTTCTTATATATAGCTATATCCAAAAGAGAGTAATAAGAAAAGATAAAAATACAACGGAGGAGATTAATCTATCACCTGAGGATGTATTTTCTTAGGAGTATCTTGGTTTGGTGTCTCAAGATTGGAATAGAAGCTGAAAAATAAATGGATGCTACTGCACCAGCCAACAACTTCACATGCTATTCTAAGGTGATTTTCCCATGAAAGTGATGACTCAAGTTCTTTCCTACGTTGTGAATAGACAAGTAAGGGGGGTTTCTGTCTGAAGACAACAACCTCAGAGTTTGACAATCATGTGGTTGATCTAAGATAAGACCACTACTAGAAAAAGCAAAATTAGCGAGGGAAATTAGTGACGGAAAAAATGAAATTCCACACAAATTCCTTAGTCGCAAAATTTAGTGATGAAATTAGAGAGGGATTTCACGTTTTCCCTCACTAAATATCCCTCACTATTTTTTGTTTTTTTAGTAGTGGACGACTACTTCATTGACAAAGGTTTCTAGCTGGTTCTGTCTAGCTGTGTCGACTTTTTAACTACAACTATGATTCCATCTAGTAATATTCCTTTACACTCTGAACAAGAAACCTACTCTGGTTACCTGTTGCTCTTTGCAGCTTCTCTGCTGTAAAAAGCTTTGCCATTTCTCCATTTCCATAAAACGAGAATTTCTCTTATAACATGGTGCCACCATTTTGTCTGAACATCATGATTTCTTTAGGAATACTCTCTCTCTCTCCCTTTCTCTCTCAGTCACGTAGTTCTCTTGACATGATGTGAACCGCAAATTAGTATGTGCATACTGTGGTAATTTTTTGTGAATTGGTTTGCATCAGCTCCTCGGCAAGATGGCGAAGAAGGGAGTGAATCTTCCTGAAGAAGTGATTATGGAAATCCTGTTGAGGTTGCCGATGAAGTCTGTTCTACGCTGCAAGCAAGTGCATCTGTAAGTTATGGCTTTCTATCATCTCTCACTCCAACTTTGCAATTCCACATTATCAACTTGCTGGCTCACCCACACATAAACTTTTGATCTTCAAAGCTTATCATAGAAACCCTATTCATAGATTTTAATGCTTGGGTTATTTCCCATCATTTCTGAATAATCAATACAACTTTTTCTAATGCTTTAAACTCAACTGATACCGCCTCTAATAAATCAAGAATTTGTATCAATCGTGAGAACTTCGTAACAGTCTGATTCTTCATCTTCATCGATATTGAATCGAAATCCGAAGCATCATCATCATCTTCATCTCTCTTCGGTATCGCGCTGATACCATATTATGAATCATGATGAAATCATATGGATAAAGATCTTGATGATAGAATATGTGTTACTTAGTCATATAAATTGTATTATTAAAAGAATAATAATAGGTATTCATTTGTATTAATTAGTCATTCATTCATTTTGTATTCATTAGTCATTAAGAGAATGATAACAAATTGATGTATATAATGCACTGAGATTATCAATGAAAAGCATTCAGCTATTTTCCTATATGGTATCAGCTAGGTTTTAGATCCTCTCCTACTCCTCCTAGTCGCCCACCACCATCTATTCTTCCCTATACTTCTGCTATCAACCGCCATCCATGGCTACCTCCACAACAACTGAATCAACCCCCCTTTCAACAAATTCCTCTCCCATGACAGGCACATCTGTCTCAACGGCACCATCATAAAAAATTCACTCGGCCTTCACTATCAACAACGTGAAGTCCATCATTCCGGTAACCTTGGACAATGATTCAAGCCTCTACCTTTCATGGTCTTCCCTCTTCATGGTTCAAGCACGTGTTCATAATGTGCTTGATCACATCATCCCCCCAACCGATGCGAAGGCTATGCATATCGCCGCTGATGTCAAAACCAATTATCCCGATCTTCAGTGAATCTGAAACTATTGCTTCTTAGGCATAAGGTAGTGCTTGATAACATTGTAAGAAAAGCAAGAGCTTTAAATGAAAGAAGGAGCCTTGAAGAAAATTTTGAGTCACACCCTATTAGGTCTGTAGAGGAGTTGGGATCTTATCCTTAGGGATCCAAGACTGTGGTTTCACCATTAAGGGTACCATTGGACCTTGCTGAGAGGTGGAACGAGGAACAACTAAAACTTTTTAAAGACATTACTGTTCAACACTTCATGCATAATGCAGAAAGGGCGGCTGCAGCGTCGCAAGGAAATGTTTGCTTTTTAGATTCAAAATTAGGTCTTTTGAGGCAAAATACAATGGAGGAAATTTAGTCAATCCACAAGAGAAAAAAAAAAACATGTATGAAGTCACACATGAGAGTATTAGTACACACAAGGTATGGCTATCAGTCAAGGACTTCCAGTAGTAACATTATAACCATTGGTAATACATAACATTCACTTTGGATTATGAATATATAAAACGCAAAGTGAAACTCCTAGAAATGAAGAGAACGGCATACTGTTTGGCTGTTCAAAGGTGTAGAAATTGGATTTGTTTAAATAATTCCTAACTCTTGCATATTTTTTTTCAGCAACTTTATTGGATGCTAATACTTTCTAATGTCATTCATGATTTGGTAATAAAGGACTTTGGATCTCCCATAAACTATAACGAATAAATAGAATCAATAACTCTAATTGATGAAGTCACTATTCAATGCCAATGACCGGAAAAACTACTATGAAAGCCCAAGGGCTTGTGTTTGATTTAAGTTTTGCAATATTATTCATAGGAAAGTGAAATAAAGGAAACATTTTCAATGTTTGTTTCCCGTTTTAACAAAGTATTTATTTTCACATGGTTTGCCCACATTTTATTCCATATGTTAAAGTGTTAATATCGAACCTAAATCAACTCTAACCTCCCACTAGCATATTTAATTGTATTTTCTAATATAAATTACATAAATTTTAAAATGTTCCTACGAATAACATTTCTGGTAATATTATTCTAAGGAATATAAATTTATCTCCCACTAGCACATTTAATTTTATTTTCTAATATTTAAAAATCACATAAATTTTAAAATGTTCCTACGAATAACATTTCTGGGAATATTATTCCAACGAATATAAATTTATCTCCTGCAAACAAACACACTCTTCTTATATCTAGCTTTTATAAGAAGGTGCAATGTGTACCAAAAGAAAAAATCATACATAATATTTTTGGATTAATATAACCTGAAACATCCCTCACCCTATAAAGTATGAAGTTTCTCTTATTTTTCATCCAGTATTGAAGCAGTTCGGATTATATAATCCAAAAAACTTTAAATAATTTCGGATTATATCATCCGAAACAAGTCAGAGTTTTGGACGGTGTTCAGTAACTCATGAAACACATTTTTCAAAGGTTTTTACCAGCTTTAATGGCTAGTAAAAACTTTTGAACATGTTTTTTGACTCACCATTATGAATCGTTACACTCTATACAACACAATCTTCCCAGATAAATACGCTTCAAACCTTCACTGTTTCTCACACTCTTTCCTCCTCTTTCTTTTACAACAATGTGTTTCCATCGTTGAGCTTTCATAAAAAGAAGCTACTTTAGAAATTCAGGGATTGTATGAACGTCAATGGGGATGGTGACGCGCTGCAAAGAAGCACGGTCTGTCTGCGTGCGAGGTTGGTTTGTTTTGGTGCAAGGTTGACCATCAAGTTCTCTTTCGTCCTAGAAAGGGAAAAAACCTTACCCCATCCCCCCACCCACCCCCCACACACACACCATCTCTTTCTCCTTCCCCCTCCCACATGCTTAATTTCCTCCGCATCATCTTGCACTATTGGTTTAGCTTAAGGTTTTTAATAGACTAGCATTAGGTTTGAATATTTTATATAATAAGCTTTAAGCTTAAGCTTTATTTTATTGTAAATGTAGATATAATAATAAAATGTGATTTTTTTTGTATCATTGCGTTCTTTTAATTTTGTATGTATTTGCATTTATTTTATGCTTTTGCCATCAAAATAATATAAATAAACTGCAGTCTCTTTAAAATTTTGGGCAAAGCAAATTTCAGAATATATATTCCAAAAATTCCTGGCAATCTAGTTCATATTATATAATCTGAACCACGGGTATTTTTGAGAAAAAAATAGGGCGCGTGAGAAACTTATAAGGTGGGAAAAGTAATAATCAAAAAAAGAATTGCCCCATTAACCCACATAGAATAATTTCAATATATTGTCCTCTTCGTTTTAAAATGAATGTCATAAATTAGTGTATTTTTTAATAAAGTGATTAACCTAAAGTGATTGGTGAATTTTGGCAAAGGACGAATCATTTGGAAGAATCCAAGTTTGATTCACGTTGGAACAATACTTGATCAAACTTTACTTATCTCGTAACTGAACTTTAGATTACTAGATTATCTTTTCCAAGGCTATGTTTGTATGATGAAATGTGATTGAGTGAGATGAAATGGAATGGTAAATAATTATGTTCCATTGTTTGGATTTGCAAAAACTAAATGGAATGAAATTATACTATATAAAAAGAAAAAAAACTATTTTGTGCTGACTTTTTTCTTTTCAATTATACTCTTAAACAAATTTGATTGTAGAGATTTTTTTATTTTATTGGTGTCATTCCAGAAGATAAGAATTTATATTTTGTCAAAAAAAATAATTTATATTATATTTGTTATATTGTTGGTATAATTGAAAAATGTAAGTATAATTTATTACAATATAAAATTAAAAAATATCTATTATTTATATCTACAATTTTAATCAAATCAAAATAAATTTATATGCGTTAGCGCGATAAGAAGACGGGGTAAACGGTATGGAGTGCCATTTAAAAGTTAGTGGAATATAATGGAATTCATTCTATCTTATCTTATCTTATTCCACTAAATCTTCCACTTTTCTCCCCAATTTGGGGTGTATCTATACTATATATAAAACAAACTACCCTTTTCAGCTCTTTTGGGCTGAATTTTTCTTTTCAAAAATGCCCTTAATTTTGGATACAAATAACAAAGGTAACAAACGGATAAGAATAAATTTAAATATTAAAAAAATATGACAAACACGATATAAATATATATTTGTCTGTTTTTTTTCCTTTATCATTTAAAAAGTGTAACAAACTAGATGCATATTTATAGGCTAATTCAATCACCCGGTCCCTTAACTTAATTGATTGTCTCAATTTGGTCCCCTAACTATAATTTGTACCAATTTTGTCCCTTATGTTTTGCTCTGTTACTAGTTTTAGTCTTTTCTGTTAGTTTCTCTAAAAAAAATGTTAACTTATGTACCAATTTGGTACCCTATGTTTTGCTCCGTTAATAGTTTTAGTCCTTTCTGTTAACGTTTTTTTGAGAGAAACTAACACAAATGATTAAAACTAGTAACAAAGCAAAACATAGGGGACCAAATTGGTACAAATTATAGTTAGAGGATCAAATTGAGACAATCAATTAAGTTAAGGGGGGTGATTGAATAAGCCATATTTATTCTTACTTTTCATTATCCCAATTATACCCTTAAACAATTTTTTTAATAAAAAGATCGTTGTTGGTGTCAATAAAAAAAATTTTAGATTATACTTTTTTGTGTTATATTGTTGGTGTCATTGAAATAAATAATGATGATTATTTTGGTTTGTTATAACTGGTGTCCACAAACATTTATATTTTTAGTTTTAATCCAAATCAAAATTTAATAAAAAAAAATATTGTTAATAATTTTCAAACGTTAGCGCAATGAAAAGAGCGGAAAGACGGCCACATGAGTGTCCGTCTTTTCAACGTGCCCGTCTTTTTGCTAGTGATGGATAAAAGTAATTCAAAATTTAAATTTATTTTAAATTAATTAAATTTAAAAACTTACATTCCATTAAACGATTGGAATTCCTTACAAAAATAACACAAATTTATTGGAAGATTGATACGTATCCAACTAAATTTCATAGTATCGGAGTGTTCGCTAATATTATTTTTTAAATCTACCAAAAGACCTCTTGCAAACAAATTAAACAATTAAATGAATTTATATCTATATCTTCTTCTTCTTCTATTAATATATAAGTGGGATACACTTTTTGGTGTGGCATTTTTATTTGGTCAAAAATACCTTTAAACAAACTAGCTATTAATTTTTTAAAATTAAATTGAATTAAACTATTATTATATATGTATCTTTAAGATAAGGTTTTAAGTTAGTTCTTGAAAATAGTTTGAGTTAGAAACAAAATGCTATATTGTTAGTATAATTGAAAAAAATAAAAACTTATATAATATTTGCTATAATGTTGGTGATATTAAAAAAATGTATTGTTTGTTACAAAAGTTGGGAATTTAGAAAAGTTAGTGTTTGTCTTGATGCTGCTAGTAAGAAAATAATGACAATCAAGGTAGCAATCAAAATGAGATTAAAAAACAAGATAGAAGAAAAACCAGATTGACACTAATAATTTATTCTTAAAATATATTATAATTTGACAGAACAAGAGAAAATACCAATACATAACATCAACATGAAAGTAGTAATAAAATTAAACATAACATTGACATGGAAACAAAATTTAAAAAATGAATATCTAAAGCCTGAGTGTTAAGTCCAGTCCAGAAGAGTCAAAATTGGAGGGTTCAACTTCAATGTTTGACTTTGAATCATGATCAGTATCATCATCCATTGCAGAAGTAGTAGCCACAACATTTTTCTTGTCTGTGTTTGAGCTTGAACTTGTAGCAGTAGAAGAATCTCCAAGTTTTAGAATAGCACCAATTTTATTATTTGTACCATCTTCAATTCTGGAAGTACTTGCTCCACCAATACCTAGAGTTCCAACTCTAGTATTACTACCCTCAATATTATTTCTCAAGTTAAAAAGTGAAGGATCTAATCTTGAAGTACTTGCTCCAACAAAACCTAGAGTTCCAACTCCAGTATTACTACCCTCTATATTATTTCTCAAGTTAAAAAGTGAAGGGTGTAACATCTCATTCAAACTCAAACTACCATAACCATATCCAGAACCATTTGGGGTAAACCTAGGGTTAGTATAAGGTGGTTTTTGAATTGTTGACTCCATTCTAACACCAAGGCCCCTGTAATTATTATAAGGTGTAAAAAGAGTACTAGAATAATTGAAATAAGGTTTAAAGTGAGATTGCCCTAAACCTAAAGCACCACCACCATACCTTGCACCACGTTGTTTTTCCAATGCACGTTCTGCTTTATGGGCATTTTGATGCCCTCCTAAGCCTTGGAAAGTAGAAAATTGCCCCTTGCAATACGAGCATGTAAAATACTTTTTCTCTTCATTCTTCTTTTAATCTTTCCCTTCATTCCTGTTAATAGCAAAAGAAGATGTTGAACCAACTTCAATAGGGCTAACAACATCATCTTTCGATAGCTTTACTGAACCGACAGACTTGCTGGAATTTGATTTTGAGAGTTGATCTTCATTCGCCTTCATGTTCACCCTTTCTTTTGTGTGGGAAGAATCACCTTCATCTTGTGAAGTGGCAGAGATGCTGAAGGATTTGGATGCCATGGTACAAATTAACTATTGAAAACAATACCGTGTGGTTTTTTTTGTTGTTTGGGTGGTGTACCTTGTTCTGATTTGATGAAAAGAGAGGCTTATTATATAGAGGATTATTTATTGTAAAAAATATTTGAGTTGGTGGAAATATCTTCTGAAATAAGGAAAGACGTGTATTTTTGTTTAAAAAAAGAAGAAGGAAAGAAGTATATTAAGCAATATGGATCGAAAAAATCTTATACGTTGTGAAAAATAATACTGCACCGTTTGATTTGTGCATGAATATATATATATATATATATATATATATATATATATATATCTGATTTGGGATTTAACTTTAGGTTCATTAATGAGAAATATGTCTATATTTACTTCAACACGGTTGGCTTAATACGTTGTGTCGATTCAATAAATTAAGGAATATTTATCAAACTAATGCTAATTTTTTTTTTAAAAAAACTACCATATTAGTACAAATATGTTAAGAAATATCCATCAATTCACATCTCATAAACTTTTTCTTTTTTATTGTAGCAAACGTATTTCATACACTTTATATTTTGAGCAAACTATTCCAAATTTTAAAAAAAATTACCATATTAGTAAAAAATAACAATTACCATATTATACAAACGTTTGAGAAATATTCATCAATTCGCATCTCATAAACTTTATCTTTTTATTTTAACAAACATATTTCTTAAACTTTATTTTTTTTAGCAAACATATCTCTTAAACTTTATTTTTTGACAAAACTATTCCAAATTTAAAAAAAAATTACCATATATTAGTACAAATCTTATAAGAAATATTAATCAATTCACATCTCATCAATTTTTATTTATATTTAGCAAACCAATCCAAATTAAAAAAAAATAATTATATTCATACAAATATTTTAAGAAAAATTTATCAATTCACATCTCATAAACTTATCAAAAACAAAAATTGTATCTCGATCATAAATAATATAGAATTGAAATAATATATATATTGAACTTATTTTAATTTAAAAAAATTCAAAGAAAAGGTTTCCATTTAATGTATACTGCAAACCAAAGTTTATTTTTCCTCTTATAAATTAAAATGAAGATGACCAAAATCAAATAAATATATCAACCAACGTTAAACAATATTTCAAGTTATTGGCAAAAAAACAACAACTTAAGAAAACGTTAAATATTGAGGGTGTATCAAATATGGATCACTAAAAAATGGTCTAATGGTGGACTTTTACCACTTTTAAGAAATATTCAACAATTTGAATCTCATAAACTTTTTTTTTTAGCACGTTTGTTTCAAGTTATATTCGTAGATTCCTAAGAATAAAACGATAGAAATATACATGCCTATGTTTGTTACAAGTTTACTAAATTTTATTCTCGGTATAAAACATTCCTGTGAATAGAAAATTTTTCCCAAAGAAAAGGGTGGGAATAAAGTTCCCATGAAAATGAGAACAAAAATTTATGTGTAATTACCTATTATAATCCCTATTTTTATGGTTCTTGGAATATTATAATGTTAAGCAAACATAATTTTTCTAAATACTTTGGAATAAAATTTTCATCTTTATATTCCAAGGAATGTTACTCCTAAGAATAAATTTGGTAAACATAAAACAAACATAAACTTTATTTTTTGAGCAAACTATTGCAAATTTAAAAAAACAATTACCATGTTAATAAAAAAACAATTACCATAATATTCAAACTTGTAAGACATAATCATCAATTCACATCTCATTAACTTTATCTTCTTTTTTTTTAGAAAATGTATTTTATAAATTTTATTTTTTGAACAAACTATTCCAAATTTTAAAAAACAATTACCATATTAGTGAAACACTTTTAAGAAATATAAATCAATTCGCATTCATCAAATTTTATTTATATTTAGCAAACCAATCCAAATTTTAAAAAAACTACGATATCTATACTATATATAAAGAAAACTACCCATTTCATCATTTTTGAGCTGACTTTTTCCTTTCCAAAAATACCCTCAATTTTCAATATAGATAATTTATGTAACAAATAGTTAAGAATAAATTTAAATATTAAAAAAAATGTAACAAACACGATATGTATATATATGTATGTTTTTTTCCTTTATCATTTAAAAAGTGTGACAAACTAGATAAGTATATTTATATTTTCTTTTTCATTATCCCAATTATACTCTTAAACAACTTTGTCTATAATAAAGATTGTTGTTGGTGTCATTAAAAAAAGAACTTAGATTACATTTTTTGTTATATTGTTGGTGTCATTTAAATAAATAATCATGGTTAGTTTGATTTTTTTGTGGTGTCCGGGGTTTGAACCCCCGACCTTGCATATATTTTGCATTGTCCATACCAACTGAGCTAAGTTCACGAGGCCAAGTGATAATATATTTGACATGATAATAATGTTTTTTCAAAAAGGGAAAACGTAGAATTAAAAAGTTATAACTTTTCTCATTCCATCTACTTTTCAAACATCGGTGGAAACATTTCATAAAATATACAAACAATAGAATAAAATCTTTGCTCCATTCAATTTTGTTTTTCTCCGCTCCACCTTGTTCCATCAATTCAAACAAAGCTTTAAGGTCACAAGGTTAACAAAAAAAATTAGTGTATTTTTTTACTACCATAAATACGAGTTCGGGTATGCTGCATTTACCTAATGCTCCACTTACCCCATTTAGGGTCTTGGATGCAAGACATGTGGCAAGGAAACATCAAACGGTTGAGATTTTAAATTAAAAATAATAATTTTCTTTAAAAAAAAGGAACGTGTGTATCAACACCATCGTCCCTTCCTCTCAGACTGATCTCTTCTTCCTCTTCCATCTTTATCAGCACCACTGTCCATCTTCCCCCTCTCCACCTTCTTAACTTCTTCCTCCTTCACCGTGGTCGATCGCTCCTCTCTCTCTCTCTCTTCCAAATCGGTTTCTCTTCTTCCAAATTGATTTCTCTCAAACCCATCACTTGCTTTTTTTCTTAATATTCTCAGACCCAATTCTAAATTCATCTTGGGTTCTGTTTCAGTGTAATCAATTCTCACTTCATCTTGAGAATTTCCCAATTGTGTATTTCACTGTCAAAATTAAGCATCCCATTATTAAACCAAATTGTAAAAAAATACATCCAAATTGATTATCTCACTTTCAATTGTCGGCGACGAAGGAGGGATGCGGCGGAGAAGGGGGAGAGGGACAGTGGTACAAGTAAACTGATGATAGCTTTGATCTAGCATCTAGTTCAGTTGACTTGGAGATTTTCTCATTGAGAGCTAATGAGTGGGAACAAATTGTGTTTGATTCTCATTTGCCTTATAGGTATACTGCAAGATCTAGAGGTGCTCCCAGTGTTGGGTCGTTTTTGAATGAGGCTATTCATTGGCTGGTTAACAATCATGAGACCAACAAGGATGTTATTGTTGCCTTTGATTTAAAGGAAGCTACAATGTCAGAAATAGCTCTCCCAAATGATTTTTAACAATCATGAGACCAACAAAACGATCTCTGCAAAGTTAACAATTAACATCGGAAGATGAAACAAACTCCACAAATCGATCAACTGGTCTGCCTGAACAAGTTATTAAAGAAATCCTGTTGAGGTTACCGGTGAAGAAAGTGTTTGGTTGTCCGGGGTATAATCTTTTCTTACTGTCAAACTGTTTCGACTTTTTAACTCTGACTATGCTGCTAGCATTCCTTTATAGCCTACTCTGGTTGTAGTTATTTGTTTCTCTTTGCAGCTCCATTGTTGTAAAACTCTGTCATTTCTCCATTTCCATTAGATAATAACTTCTCTTGTACCGCCACAAAATATGTCAGCCCTTCCCATTATAGATATGTTTTTTTCTGCCCCTCCTGAATAACCATCTGATTTCAGTATGAAAGGCTATTGATGATGTCTGCCACAGGTGGTTGCATGATGTTGGCTGAAAGAATGAGTGTTCAACAAACTAAAACTAATCAACCAAAACATATGTCAAATGATTCTCACTATTCAAGAAGAAAGTTGTAGGTGTAATTGTTGCATGGTTTTGTAGATTACCAATTTGTAAACTTATGAGTTGTTGTGACTTTATGCTAATAAATGAATGTTGATATTATATTTAACCGAATCTTTAGGGATCTTAAATGGATATTAGTATTTATTTGGAAAAAAAACGCACAATTCCATTATTGTGTTTGGTAGGTTTGGGCTTAATTCCGTCTTCCAAAATTGGTTATTATGAGTTTTTCCAACACACTCTCTCATGATCAAGCTATAATACTGGGTTGCTTAATATGAGATATATATGATAGACTTTGAGACCATGATAGATTACGAGTTTAACTTGATAAGATCGGCCTGTAAAGTAAGGATTGTACGAGCTTTATAATCTCTATTTCGGTCATATTTATAGCCAATTGACAACTTTGGTTGAAAATGACAATGTGGTATAAATCTTCCATCTTAAAATACCAAGGTTATTTTCCATCAATTGCTGAATGATTTAAACTCAGCTGCCACTTCCTCTAATAAATCAAGAATATGTATCATTGTGGCGTTTTAAAAGGATGTGGAGTCTTGAAATATGTCATCAGGTGCATGCTCAAATGAGTGTCCATCACTTGGTGATTCATCATGAATCATGATCATGGTTGATATTAAAGGAACTGTGGCTTTCTTAGTGCTTCTAATTCTACTGAAACTATTGTTGGTCTTTTTAAGATTGTTTCAATTGTCTTATTTGAATTTATTTATTGGCATAAGCACTTATAACATTGTTTGGGAGAACATTTGAAAACAAATTCTGAAAACTACTTCAAGCTATGAAAACAATATAAATTTATTTTATCTTTTGTTATAAAAATAGCTTACACATAAGCACTTTTCATGATAGTCACTTATATACTATAAGCTGGAAATTTAGCTATTTGTCCAAATATGGCCTAAATCTCAAATAACTCATGGCAAGATTTGCAAACAACAAGGACGTGAAATTTCCTTGCTTTCCTTAAGTACCGTGCCATCTAAACCTTGAGAAAAAAAAGTCCCTAAATAGTTGACTCTTGAATGAATCATCCATTTTGTTTTATTTTATTTTCTTCTTTCACGTTCAAGCAAAGTCATTCGATGTTAGTGATTACTCAATTAAATACCAACAATATTTTTTTAGGGGAAATATATATCAACAATATTTTAAATATTTAAAATAGATCCGTAAAATATCCAAAAAATAGAATCGATGGTATACCAAAACAAAATACATGTCAGTTATATTGAAATATCTATCTAAATGATGGTTCTTTGAAATCTAAAGAAGGAAAAAAAATGGACATTTGTAAAAGGATAAATTCTGTTACGGACATGTTATGTTGTATGGATCAAATCATCAATTTTTACGAAAAATTCACCCAAAACGCTTTGCATCATTCTTCCTATTCCAAAACTAAGTTTTAGTAGGTCATGTAAATTGAATTTAAGGGTACATACTTAAACTCGGTTTAAGTGTACATACTTAAACTGAAAATTTGCTCCTCATACTTGTTTAATAATTCTACGTAATCTTACTTTAAGTAGGTGCATGTAAATTTATTTAGTTTAAGTAGGTTGTGTAAACTAAATTTACATGTATATGCTTAAACTGAATTTAAGTTAACCTCGACGTTTAAATGAATGTTTACTTAAATTTAAGTAACGTTGACACGTGATGCACCTCAAATGACGTCGCTTGTAGAACACATAACATATCAGCACGTTGAACAACAAGAAAAAATAGAAACTCATCATCATTGAAAAAAAGAAGAAATGCACTTATCTATATGCAATATAGTATGTATGAAAGACGTTTTAATTCTCTCTTTATTCTTTCATTGAGATTTGTTAAACATCCATGATTGTTTGTGGCTGAATGATTGTGAAAGTTTAAAGTGACAATGAAATAAGGGTTTCAAAAAAAAAAATTATATGAAAGAGTAATTTTGGTATTATTGTAAAATTTTAGGTGAACTTGGGTGTAGCCGGAAATATATGGGGTGTGACTAGAAAAATTCGATTAAAATTTGTTTTTATTAATTTTTCTTCGAGATCATGTTGAATCTCAATTCTTTTAGGGACTAAAGTGGATATTCAGTCCTAAAAGTAGAAGAACGATGATGCACACACACAATGAAAGGAAAAAAAAAACACACACGCGGAAAACTAAAATTGAGTGTGAGGGTTAGAACTAAAATTTCGGAAATATATTGGGTTTGTGCTGAAATCTAATCGAATCGTGAGAAGTTAAAGATTCCAGAATTTGTGCAAAAGTTATGAGAACTTCATAACTGTTTGATTATTTATCTTTATCGTATGTTGAATCGAAAGCGGAAGCAGCATATCATCGTCTTCATCCCTCGGGCATCGCTTTGATGCAATGTTAAGAACCATGGAATCATAGGGATAAATATCATATTAATCATCAAGAAAGCAAACATAAGAGTATTCATGTCAGAGCCGCTACTCGTGGATTCATTATATTATGAGTTATTTATAGGAGTGAGTTGGTCTAACTAACTTCTAACTACCTAACCAACTGGGTAACCTATCAACTAACTCTTTATTTGATTCATAATACTGTAATAATACATAATGATATGGACAAACAAATTGTTCAACGCCTTTTTTTACTCACCTATAAATAGATAAATCGATCTTTTTCGACAATAGATATTTTCTGGCCTTTGAAGAAGGAGAAAAAGAAACATGGGCGGGATACAAGAGACAATCTCAAGGGGGTGCATTTAGCCATTTGTTATTGGGCTTAGTTACAGCAAGCCTGGCTGCAGAGTGCAGTCCCAGGAAATTATACCCCATACCCCAACAATTATACTCCTACCCCTACAAATTATTGAAAATGCCAATTTTACCCTTTCTAAAATCACACTCGTCTCACCCCTCACTCAACTTTTCCAGAATTGTCTCCTCTCTTTCTCCTCAATCCAACCTCTCCTGATGAACATAATACCAGAATTATAATTAACCAAAACACAAAATCCAAATCAAATTTTGAAGGTTCATCATAAAGTATCAAATTTTAGCATGGATCACACACCCTTCTCCTTTTACCATGAATCACCACCAAGATCCCCATCCATATTAAGAAAAAGCAATCCCTAATTTTTGTCTCAAGAAATTAAGATCAAGTGATGAGAGTCTTTGAATTGTTGTCGATGGAAGAACAATCAATTGAATTGTGATTACCACTCTTGTTTTTATTTTATTTTTTTGTTACAAATTTCTTCTATTGTTTTCCGAAAATTAAAGTTTTGGCTATTTCATGTTAAAAGAATTGTGATAATACATCTCAAAATTTCTTCTCCTGTTCTCTTGTCTCTGGTACCACAAGACAACATATCATGGCTTTGCTTTATTAACCTAATACATCTCAATTTTCCCAATTTGATCATAAACGTAAATGGTAAGAATGGAATCAAAATCATTGAAAGAAACAATCTAAGATGGAAATTGAATCCTTCCAAAAGCAAAGCAATGAAGTTTTGTGATGCTTACATGTTGAATGAATTCTTCAGTTTCTAAAAAAATGTATGCACGTGAAATCATTTTGTTGGGGTGAAGCCAAAATTAAAAAGAGGGTAAAATTGACATTTTTCATATTTTGTTGGGGTGAAGGATGAAGTGTATGGGTATAGGGTATAATTTCCTATTTTCAACATTTGCAGGTCCCAAATTATACCAAGTTGGGCCTGAAATATCTATTTAAGTTTATCCTTTGACCATAATAATCCTAAGAGTATTATTTTTCCCACCCTATGTCCTTCTCAGGCGCCCTGCAAAAATTTGCCCTCCAGAAAACCTATTCCAGACTGTTAACTTCTGGTTCGGATTACATTTTCCACGCATTCGAAGTATAAAAGGGCGTTCACCCCCCATTTTTACAGTTTCACTTTTCACTCTCTCTCTCTCTCTCTCTCTCTCTCTCTCTCTCTCTCTCTCTCTCTCTCTCTCTTTTTCTCTAATCCCAAAATCCGAACTGCAAAAATCTAACCAAATCGGTGAAATCTTGCTCAAACGGACCGCATTTCAATCCTTGACAAACATCACATGGAATGTTAGTTCGATTTATGTATGCATGCAAGTAATTTGTTCTGTTTTTTTTCTTCCTGTGTACTGAAGCAATCCGGATTTCGTTTTCCGGACTGGATTGTTGCAATCCGGAAAATGAATTCCGGAAACACCTAGTATTGGTTTTGACCGTCTGTTCTGTACTGCTCTGTGCTGATTGTCTTGTGTGCATGTTACAGAAGGTTCAACCTCTAATACTCGATGCATAAGGGAGGCACGGCATGCTTCCTATAGGAGAGAGCGTCTCCAACGGCTGGAGGAGGAAGGTGGTGTTCCTCCGAGGCGCGGAGAGGACGCCGTGCTGATGTCGAACCTGATGTTGAGCATCAGCCGGAGCAAGAGAATAGGGTAGATGACGTAGACGTGCAGCAAATGGAGGAGCATGAGCTTGTGGAGGAGCTTGAGAGAATGGACGAGGAAATGGAAGATGCCGAGCCACGACGAAGGCGAAAGAAGAAGGAGAAGGTGGTGGACCCTGAGCCACTAGATGACTATCCCGGTGGCCCACACAAGTCTGACCTGCTGTGGAAGTACTATGTGCACGAGGCCAGGAATGCGTCTGAGGGCGAGGTATTTATTGATGTTAAACTCAGTTTAAACTCACTTTATTAATGTTAATCTGTGTGAAAATGATGTTGATATTTGTGATACTACATGTTTATGTACTATTAAATCTGTTTGTGAAGCCATGAGTGTAAACTAATGTTCAGGTATTGTTTTTAATTATATGCAGTGGAGTGAAAAATTAAAATGCATCAACAACGGAAAGAAGATAGAAGTGATGCATGATAAAGAAACCATCCCTATCATGGTTGCACAGTGGTGGCAGAACAGATTGCATGGCACCGACCTTGGTTGGCTCCAAGATCAGCTACAGCTTGATTGACCATGGTCTGATTTGTGCCTTTGTGGAGAGGTGGCACGAGGAGACTTCTAGCTTCCACCTTCCGTTTGGGGAGATGACAGTCACACTTGATGATGTGGCCTATTTGCTGCATCTCCCCATTGACGGCATGCTCCTGTCCCACGAGTCCATATCACGGGACGAGGCGGTGGAATTGATGGAGACGTACTTGGGGTCTAGTACGACTGATGCTCTTAAAGAGGTCGAAAAGACCAAAGGTGCACATTGCCGATTTAGCTACTTGGACAGGATCTTCAAGGAGCGTTTGAAGGAGCAGAAGAATTTGGAAACCGAGTATGGTGTGACTCAGGAGGTGTAGAGGTTACGGGACCAGGCTGTCCGCATATATTTGCTATATTTGGTGGGGATCACAATCTTCAATGACAAGTGCCAGTGGGCTGTGGATGTTGTGTACCTGAGGTACTTTAGAGACCTTGATCTTGTTGCTGGTTATTCATGGGGAGCCGCGACACTAGCTCACTTGTATAAGGAGCTCAACAATGTTGCACGTTGGAACTGCAGTCAGGTGGCAGGATACTTGACTTTGTTGCAGGTATAAAATAAAAACTATGTTTTATTTTTTAAAATGTAAGTGTATATGGTTTATATATTTATAAGTGGTTGTCTTTGATGCAGGCTCGGGTGTTTCATCACTTCCCAGGTATGGGAAGCAAGGATGTTTGGGACGGATATAGAGAGAATCATTATCCACACGCGATGCTTTTTTTACCACTGTCTAGTTTAGGCACAATGGACAACTACAGAAACCATGTGGATGCGCTGGATTTGACAAGGGTTGTCATGGCCCCATATGGAGAGCACCGTCAGGCACGTCAGTTTGAGCGGGTCAGCCTTTACTCTGGATGACTGAGATTCAGAGACCGCATGGTGAGATATCTGCCGGAGAGGGTGCTTCGTCAGTTTGGGTGAGTTCAGACCATACCGAGACATCTCGTTGAGAGTGCACCTATTGATGTTAATTTGGCATGAGATTATGCGCTGACACCTAAGCATGATGGGAGAGACTGCAGTTCATGATGTGGAGGC
>Ga0315915_1000315_pt1 | contig 45721 bp, 22 predicted proteins | sample MpolbnodulesMG_FD_207738 | JGI IMG/M metagenome (GOLD analysis project Ga0315915, IMG submission 207738) | Medicago polymorpha root nodule microbial communities from Los Angeles, California, United States - branched nodules | ecosystem: Host-associated > Plants > Roots > Nodule | place: USA... | reverse complement strand
TACCTAAATAGTTTTGTTCATTTTCAAGTGAAATTCCATTTGTACCCTTACGTAAGTTAACTCACGTCAGTTATGATCTTAGCGTGACTTAAGTCACGCTACGTTACTTAAGTCAGTTATCAGCAACACAGGAACCCTCATTTCCAACTTCTGCAAAACACGAAAATTCTACCCCAAAATTCGAAATTCATCATTCTTGCGTCATTCAAACTAAATTTCGTCCACAATATCAAGTAAGTGATTATCATACTACTTCTTTGCATTATTTTGGTTCAATTTTTCGAATTTTTGTAGAAATTGAACATTTTTAGGTTTTTTAAAATTTTGCTTGCATGTTTGTTTTGATGATTGTTAGTGACGAATTAACTTAGGAATTGTTGTTTAGATGTTGTTTAGGATACAATGTGGTAATTTAGGGTTTAGAAATTGTTAGATTACATAGTTGTTTGAAAATTGCACACTACGTGTTCGGTAAAATACCTCAATGATATTTTTTTTGTTTTTTTGGATTGTTAATGATGTAATTAATTAGAATTGTGTTTGTCAATGTTGATTATAGTTGATTTGACTGCAATGTGATAGTTTATGGATTTAAATGACATTGTCGACATTATAGTGTTGTTGTTGTTGTATTATTAAAGATGACATTGTCGAAATTTTAAGTCCGTGTGAATATGTGTTAAAGATTTTTTGTTTTTTGTGCAGATATGTCTGAGCAGGAGAGGACTGGTAGATTTAGGGCAGGGAGGCCTGCCCCTACTGGTAGTTTACGGAGGGAGAAGGATGCACTACGCCCTCCTCCTGGTCGAGGTCGAGGGAGAGTGGGGGGGCACGAGACTTGCTACTGTTGATGCTGCGGGGGGATCGACGTCACAGACGAGTCCATCCCAGATTGTGGACCCGCCACAGTACCAGCATGAGCAGCATTATCAGGAGCAGGCGTATGAGGAGCAAGCGTATCGGGAGCAGCCTAAATTTCAGCCGAGTTATCAGTATCAGGAGGGATATGAGTATCACCAGGGGTATCAGGCTCAGTTTGACGAGGGATATCAGCCTGAGCAGCCTCCTCAGCAGCAGTATGTCGAGCCTCCTCAGCAAAAGCATCCTCAGCAGCAGCAGCTTGAGCAACATCCTCAGCAGCATGCAGAGGCTGGTATGGAGGATGAGGATGGGGGCTTTCCAGGGGGCCTTACGACTTGACTCTTTTACCGGACTTTGGTAAACACGTGGCATTCAAGCTTTGGAACGATAAAACAGTAAGTATAATTGCTTTATTTAATTTAATGATATTTTACTATTATGTCAAGTTTATTTTACGTAGAATATGTCATGTTTATTTTACGTATTTAAGTATAATTGATTTATTTTTTACGTATTTAAGTATAATTGATTTATTTTTAACGTATAATATTTATAGTTTATTATTATGTCAAGTTTATTTTACGTATAATATTTATAGTTTATTATTATGTCATGTTTATTTTACTTATTTAATTTTATTTTTTGTGTACGAGCACCGATGAGACGTGACGCCTTTTTAGGACGTGTGCTGGTACTCCGGATGAATCATAGCTGGGAAACAAAAGATGGTGTGTCACTTGCCCGAGCGGGTTGTGAGGCAGTACGGATATGTTCAGAAAAATCCCCAACCTCCTACTACGATTATGCCTCTTGCCCCAGCAGATGTGGTTGTTGCCTTCTTGGAGTTTGCTCTGCATGTCGTACCCCAGCAGCAAAGGGGTCACTAGGTCCCTGACGACGAGCCTTGAAAGCATTCAGATAGGTACATTAGGTGGTTCTATCGTGTATCCCATCCTCTTATCGTCAACCCTGCTCCAGAGCCTGACATTGTCATCCTGAGACCCGTCTACCAGGATATTCCTATTGACCAGGACTAGGCCAGACATCCTCCTGATCCATTGCAGGTCATTACCAACATGCGAGACAGAGTGGAGCATGCAATGCAGATTCCATAGATGCTTTCAAATCCACTATTCTTCGGCATTTTGGAGGGCATCCGTACCGATTATAACATGTTTGACCATCTGCAGGTTCCACGGAGGAGGTCTAGGAGTCATAGTCCACAGGAGCAGCAGCAGTGTCTTATTTTATGACTTTTTGGATATTTGTAGCATTTTCCTGATATTTTGGTTGTACTATATTTACATTTGCGCGTTTGCGCTTATTTATGATATTTACGTTATTTTTTGTTAATATTGCGTATCTAAATTATGAATGAATGAATGAATGTGTTCTAAATTATGAGTTTTGGTTGAATGAATGAATGGTTGTTCCTATGTATGAACGAATGCAGGAACGAAGCTAAACAGGGAACAAGGCATGTTATTGTCTGTCTGTTCTGGTGCACACAGAACCAGTGTGAGTTAACTTACGCTAGTGTTAACAATAGCGTGACTTAAGTCACGTGGCAGTTTGTACTAACGTAACTTAGTCACGTAAGGGTAAAAAATGAATATCATTTGGGAATGAGCAAAAGCGTTAGGGTAAAGAGCAGAACTCATAACCTAAAAGCCTATAAGAAAACTTGTTGGGCCTATTAAAATGCTAATTTTACCCTTTTGTTAGTCAAGAGAAGGATGGAGAAAGTGGGGGATTAGGCCATGAAAAAAAAAAGAAAATTGGTTCTCCGGACTCGTGTCTCAAAGTTTTACAAAGATTACTTCCAAATAAAAAAAAAAAAATTGTGAAAGGTTAAAATTGTTTTTTTTTACAAATAAAATTGTTAAAATTGGTATTTTTTTTATTTGGTGAATGAGTATGAATTAAAAAAATGGTTAAAAAATCCAGAAGTCCTAGCTCAACTGACAAAATGCTGAAATTGTTAGGCCGGATGCCATGACCGATGTTTGAACCCCGGTATCTCCACTTATGTGTATGAGTTTATAATGGCTTTGTCATTTCGTCAATTTACCAAAAAAAAACATGGTTAAAATTGATTTTTTATTTTTTTTTATGGTTCGTAGGGGTAGATATACAATTGTAGGGGTATTCCCTGACCTAACAGTAAAGGAAAATCCTAACTATCAGTTTCCTCAAACCGTCATTCAAATTTGAACGAAACTCAAAACCCACGTGTCATTTATCTATTTGTTACCAAACCTTACCTCTCTCCTAAGTAATGGATAGCGCGTACTCAATTCAATCTTAATCTAGTTTTTTTTTTCCTTCTTTTTTTAATTCCTTACGTACCGCAAGTGCAACCTCTATATAAAACTCACACCACTTTCCATTCTATTCTGCTATTCACCGTAATCCTCCTCAACTTATGGATCATCGCACTCTTCTTCTCTTCGTCGCTCTTTTCATCTTCTCCGTCTCGGCATTCTCTACGCCGGACGAAGGAGAAGATCCAATAATCCGACAGGTGGTCGACGAAGAAGGAGTGCGGTTGGGAGCAGAGCATCACTTTAATCTATTTAAACATAAGTTTGGGAAGGTTTATTCTTCCAAGGATGAACATGATTACAGGTTCAAAATCTTTAAGTCTAATCTAAACCGTGCTAAGAGGCATCAATTGATGGATCCTTCGGCGGTTCATGGTGTTACAAGATTCTCCGATCTTACCCCGAGAGAGTTTCGTCAGAGCGTTTTGGGATTGAGAGGGGTGGGGTTGCCAAAAGATGCTAATGCAGCCCCGATCCTTCCGACAGATAATCTTCCGAAGGACTTTGATTGGAGAGAAAAAGGAGCAGTTACTGCTGTTAAAAATCAGGTATTGTTTCCAATTGTGACTATGATCAGTATTGTTTCTAATTAGGATTATGATTATTATTTGTTTATTATTATTGTTTCTTTTAAAAAAAAAATTGATTGTGTTGGGTTTCTGATTATGATTCAGGGCTCGTGTGGATCATGTTGGAGTTTCAGCACTACTGGTGCACTTGAAGGTGCTCACTTTCTCTCGACCGGAAAACTTGTCAGTCTTAGCGAGCAACAACTTGTTGATTGTGATCATGAGGTTTTTTCTTCTTTCCCTACTTTCCCTTTTGTAATTAATAATATATCTGCTAAGGAATTATGATTATGATTATAATTGTGATTGCCATACTGCATTTTGTAAAGAACTTTATTTGATAGGTGTCACATGCGTTTTCTCAAATTAATTAATCTTCCTAGGAAAACAAGTAACAAAAATAACATTTAGTAACCAAACTCTATTAGATATTGTATGAGGTTCCACTTAAGGGTTGCGCATCGATAGTGACTTGTAGGAAAGAAGACAAAAACACGTATATTAAGCAAATTTGAAACTTGATTAGGTCATATGAATTTGTTTTAGTAATTGGAAATATTTTAAATTAATTAATCTTCACATAATTATTTATTGGGAAATGCTAACTTGTAGTATTTGGGACCGTATAGAAAGTCATATTATTATATGTCATCTAAATTGGTTTGGATTGGATTTACTTTTATGTATAGTGTGATCCAGAGCAACCGGGTTCTTGTGATGCCGGGTGCAATGGTGGTCTGATGAATAGTGCTTTTGAGTACATTTTAAAATCCGGTGGGGTGATGCGCGAAGAAGACTATACTTATTCTGGTACTGATCGTGGAGCATGCAAGTTTGACAAGAAAAAAATTGCAGCATCAATTGCAAATTTCAGCGTTGTTTCACTTGATGAAGACCAGATTGCCGCTAATCTTGTCAAGAACGGTCCTCTTGCGAGTAAGTACTAAAGTCTTAACAATTTGTGTTTTTTAGATCAACTATAATTATCGAATTCAAATGCAGATATTGATTCTTGTAAATTTCAATGTGCACAAATGCAGTTGCCTTAAATGCAGTATACATGCAAACATACGTTGGAGGAGTATCATGCCCATACATATGCTCAAAGAGATTGGATCATGGAGTGTTACTGGTGGGATATGGATCTGGAGCCTATTCACCTATTAGGATGAAAGAGAAGCCATATTGGATAATTAAAAACTCATGGGGTGAGACCTGGGGAGAAAATGGATACTACAAAATATGCAGGGGACGAAATATCTGCGGAGTGGACTCCATGGTTTCTACTGTGGCTGCCGTTCATACTACTACTCAATAGTTTGCTTTTACATGATGTCTGTATATTCTGTTGTTTATTTTATATTGTGGAAAACCATGAATTGTTGCCACTATTCATGTTTTAATGTGGTGCTGGCATATTATTATTAGCTACACAATTTGTAAACAACAATTTATAGATGTATGGACAAGAATAGCTCTTCATTGCAAAGTGTTATGTGATTCTATTTTGAAAGCAGATCTTCTTCTCACAATGAAACTGCTTTTTTTTTTTTTGAGACATCAATGAAACTGCTCTTGTTTCAGCATTTTTATGTTTATTTCACTTTTTTTAAACACATAACTAGATAACAAAACTAGAACACGAGGAAATTTTGGCTCATTATATTACTGCATAAGGTGACAATGATGAGAATTATTGCATCATTATATTCTCAAAATTTTAGCTCACAAATTTTTTTATTTGTTTTCAAATCCTTAGCATTCAGCATGAAACAATGATGACGCGTTATATTTTATACCGACAATAAACTGTGTTTGGATTGAGGATTTATGAGGGGAAGGGAGAGGTGAGTTTACTTTTCATTTTTAAATTGTGGACTATATCTTTCCTCAAAAAAAAAAATATGAACTATATAACATGTTTTTCTAAAGTAAATTAAGTGTGATTGAAGTATTATATGATCATTTATCATGTTAATAGGTTAATTTTTTATAAAACATTTCATAGTATCCGTAATTTAAAAATGAAAAGTAAACTCTTCCCCTTCTAAACCCTTCATTCAAACACCCTAAAGTTGAAACAAACCCCAAGAGCTTATTGATAAACCTACAAAATAAAATAAATACAAATTATATTTATAAGGATGGATGAAAGTAGTGAAATTGATTTTTTTTCTCCCTAATACTTCATGAATATTTATAATAATTTATCATAAGACTTCGTTCCAATGCCACGAGGAGAAGTAAAGTCAAGGACACAAGTTGGCGATACCCAGCAAATATACTTCTACTTTTGAAGGGTACGAAATCATTTTCAACGTAATGCAAATTAAAGACATTATTATAACACAATTTTTCCTAAAATATAAATAAAAAAATAAAAATATCACTTTATTTTGTGAGTAATAATTATTACACTTGGCCAATATTGCCTAGTATCCTTTTCTTAAACACCACCTGCCTAGTAGTCGATAAAAAGTCATTTCCCTAACTGGGATATATTTATTCCCTCAACGGATAAATAGACAAGATACGGCATGATGTTGGAAGAAAAAGCTCCAAGGATTCCACCATATACAATACCGCAAATACAAATCGGGTAGTCACTGACTAGTTACAGCAAATGAAAGAATCAATACAAGTTCGAAGCTATATAACTCCACATTCTTATTTATCTGTTTTTAAAGCATCTCATCCTCTTCGTCCAGCAATGAGAACGAGAAAGGGAGGAACAAGTAGCCATCGCCCTCGTAAAATTTGTTTTGGTACTCCACCCAGTGAAGACGCAATGCATGCAAGAAGGCACTCAGAGTTTCCATGACAAGTAACACTCCAACGGTAGCGAAAATGAAAACAATGAGACCCACTATCAGGATAATCACATTATTGTACCTGCAACATCAGACAGAGCAATTATAAATCATTCCCCACATTAATTATCAGGGAAAACTAATGTCGAATATTAGGGAAAAACAGATTGGTACTAGAGAATGAACAATGAGCATCAACAACCAGGGAGCCTCATGACAGATACTACTTAAGTAAGCCTACTGCATACCATTTTCATAATCCTTGACTTTTAAAAAAATAATACTAGTACATTTCAAAAAAGGTGGGGGAGTTTCTACTCATAGATATTGTGCAATAGCCCAGATGTTTTGAATAATTTTCATTGGTTCACCGTGTGTTGAATGCTACCACTCGCCTTCATTAATCATATCATGAAACAAAAGAAAATGCAACAGAAATTTCTAAACTCAACATACCCCCATGCCATAAGCAAGACCTTCTCGTAGAATACACTTGATAACTCTGAATGAGCAAGACTGGTACAAAAAGGAAAACATTAGTAAATATATAGTTTAATGCATGCATAAAACAAATCTATAGGTAAACAGATAAACAAAAATCATGCGAGGTTCCAATCTTGTATCTCTTGCAGGGCTCCAGCATTATGAATAGAATAAAACAATTGTGCCAGTTATAGACATACCTAAGGGCCCACAGACGAAGGTAAGAAGCTGTGTTAGATACTGCTCCGAGTACAAATTCTATAGTGTGTATAAGTTGATGTACAAAAATTTCACTGAACTCAAATTCCGCATGACCATGGGAATCATGATTTGACTCCACTTGCAAGCTCTCCTCTGTGTTTGGAAGTGGTGCATAGGATTCATCCCCGTGCCTCTGAAGTAACATAACTATTAGATCGAGAACAAAATGAAAGTTTCAGGAAAGAACAAATGGAAAACTTAAATAACAAAAGCAAGCATACAGCTTCATGTTGCTTCTTCAAAATAAAGGGTTTTGGCAACAGCATCCAGGGCACAGCAACACCGGCCAGAAGCAAAAGCACAAGCTGATACAAACAGAACATAGCATGGAAGTATTATTCATATAGTGTTGTCAAAAAAAAAAAATTATTCATATAGAAAAACACCATTTAAAAGTTTTTTTGGAGGGGGGTTTGGGGAGCTAACCAACCTGAAGATTTTTCTGACCAGCAAAGAGTTGGTTCTCGCCCAAATCATCGGTTGGGCTAAGGAACATGTAGATCATGACGTGGTACAAATCGGCTTGAGAACCCGTGCACCACTTCACAATAATAAGAAGGGACAGGTACCCGAATAGACTATTGAGAAATATCACCTGGGGGATAAATTGGAACCTGAAAAAGTGATACATTGAAATAAAATATATATACATTAATTTATAAAATATGAGCAATTTCATAGTAATAGACCGCCTCCGTGATGATTGCACATGACAATAACTGTGCAAAATTACATGGGAAATTTTTCAAACACATTTCCCAAAATAAATGGTATGATTCAAATACATATTAACTTACCATACATTTACGCTGTTTTTGAAGAACTTGGCATTGCAATAGCTCATTATAATTCCAAGGTTCATTTGAGCAACTCCAAGAAGAATTGACATTTTCATTTTCAATGAGTTCAGGAATGGTAATTCACTACGTGTACCATGCCATACAGGATCCACTCCAAAAGGGTAAGTAGGACCCGCTTTTATCAGCCCTATTGTTGTAGAATCCCTGCATCAAAAAGAGTGTGAATAAAAGAACAGTAACTAAATTTCTAATAGCATAAAAGGATAATGTTGAATTTATAAATTAAGGGATTTGATTCACCTGCAAGAATCGTCACGACACACATATGCAGAGGGACCGAAGAGTTCGAATGGGACAGAAAAGAACTCATTATAGATCAGGCCAGTGTAAATTGAGAAGAGTGACATCATGAAAATAACATAGCGACCTCCAAAAGTCATTGCTGTGATGTCATCAAGCTTCTGTTTTCACCCAAAGATTCCATGTTAGAAGACTGTTTTAAACACGCACATAACATAAACGAGACTACCTAAGGTTTTTCATTAATCAACAAGGAAATGTTTCTAGAAATGTCAATTGAATTCCGACCAGAATCAAATGGGTTTGGGTCCAAGCCGCCTAAATTTTGTGGGCATAGGCTTAGTTGCAAAAGCCCCCCAGCCATCTAATAGGTCAATTCTGTTTTATAATTAGGATTTAGAAGATTTTTGCATATTTTTGGGGTTGCATGAAACGTAACACTAGTAGTATTATGAAGAAAAAAATACATAGTTAATTTTTAGCATTATTATTTTACTAATTCCTAAAACAGACATTAAAGGGAAAATGTACTCCATTTGACAAAAATACATGCAATATCCATTGGATATGACCGGGCACTAAGTTGACATCTATGACGGTTTTGATTTCAAATCAGGGTCCTTTTCTTAAATGTGAGTACGGAAACGAGTGCTCTAGAGTATCCCATCCCAACCCTGCCCATTGTCCTCCCTGAATACTCGTACATTTTCTGGAAAGGTGGAGATAATCTACTTAATTTTCTTCAATGAAGTACATAATCTAGCCTTTTTGTTTTCAAAAGGACGGATTTACAATGCAAACTAAAAGAATACCTGGCTAGAAAGTTTCTTCTCCCTGATTATGAAATATAGAGCTGCCAGCAGTAAACATATTCCATGCCCCCAATCACCAAACATAACAGCGAAAAGAAATGGAAAAGTAACTACAGTGAACACAGTAGGATTTGCCTCTTGATACTTAGCAACCCTGAAATGCTCATAAAATATTCAAAATATAAGATTCATGTCAACAGAAGTAAAAGCAAATAATAAACCAAATTCATTATTTGTTGAGATAATTGCAACATCCCCTACCTCAATACTAAAACAGAGGTAGGACATAGGGATGCAGTGCAGCAGACTATCTTTTGATTACTATGGTTAAAAAATAAAGCACTTTAATTGGGGGGGGGGACTATTCAAATTAACTTTTGTGTTTAAAATTTTATAAGACATGAACTTAACAGGTTTCAAATATTGTACAAGACATATTCAAACTATTTTGAGTATTATCTTGTGGCTGTTAATCAAACTATTTCAGTTTGCTTCTGACATATTCAACTCAACCTAGTAATTTATTGCTAATTTGCTATGCAGTGCTGGACAAAGTGGAGTCAACAATATGGCTTCAACTTTGTTTAAATGTGTAAATTTCATAATTATATTCGAGACATGAAACATTCATCAACATTTCAATGTAAATATATTTATTTATAAATTAAATTTTCTTGAGAGTGGAATCAAAATCAAATCTAATGAAACAACAGGAGATGTTATATAAGTAAATAACTGCAAAACAAAAAATACTTAAACTCAAAATGGGATGGATAACCAACATTAGTGGTGCAAGAGTAAGGATCCCACCCCCGCAGCACCACAGTATCACTTCATGTACGGGAACAACGAAAATGGTTGACTGCAAAAATGACTGATCTACCCATATGTTGATCATGACCAGTAGTTATAAACATCATTTTTGTACTATATAAAGATCCATACACTCGATATAATAGGATAAGATAGTATATTCTATCCAATCCTACTTATCATGACCACCAAACGAGCACTATATACTAGCACAATGAACATACAGGGCAAACATATTACAAAAATGTGATCATGCAAACAATATGTCTGTTGCACTGCACAAATTATATTATAATTAAGTAGGCTTCTTGTTTCCATTCCACAAGCACAATACAGATAAAGGGAAAACAAGTAAGAACAATACTCACCCATATGAGTCTATAATTCCTTGATACGAAGATGTAAATTTGTTTGTGCGAAAGTAGGTAGGTGGTGACTCCCTGGTATGCAAAACTTGCAAAATGGCACTGACTTGAGAGTTAGAGTCCTTTGCAGCCCGCTTTAATGCATCCTGGACCTGAAATATCAAAGTAACATGCTCCCAAAAGTCATTTCACAGTAACCATAAAGGCAGTATTACCACTGGCTAGACCAAATGAAAATCAATTATGAAACAATGAAATGCAGGAACAACAAATACCTGGTGTGTTGCAAAAACAGGACTCCACCCCTCAGCCACAAGACATTTTTTCGTTACATCAAGGCTTAGCATGTTAAGGGTATGGTGAATGGATTTCTCCTTCCTCACCTATGAGTTTGAAGAAATATTGTCAAGACTAAAGAAATTAATCATTTAAAGCCAACAGAAGAAAAATATTTTTCTACAACTAATTTTTACCCCCTCCATCCTACAATGAGTGTCACATTTATATATAAAAAAATGTCCCAAAATGAATGTGATTTTCAGTTTTCTATGTGATATTAATTATTTTTTTCAAACCGTACCCTCTAATTAATAATTTTTTCTCAATTGTACCCTCTAATAATTTAATATTATGTGCATCACTCCCAAATTATTAAATTCCACTTTGTATTTATGATAATGGTGAATACATCAATGCTTAATAAGGATAATTTGATAAAATTACTATCCTCTTTCTTTTATTTATAACATTTTCTTAATTTGTTTGAAAGAAGCAATTGTAACACTCAATGTAAGACAGAGGGACTATATTGGAGAATGAAAGAAATGTGATGAAAAGTAAGTGGTCAGACTATGTTCATTAGGCGCATAACACAGAATATTGTTAGTTTATTTTTTTAACATACCAAAAGATTCCATTGCTCGAATTGAGTCCCAATATTTTCCAGCAAGTTAACTCGGTGCGAAAGTCCGGCGTCTATGGTGGTCTTCAATTCTGCAAGCTTTCCAGAAACCTGCAGGTCCATTTGTTAAAACTGTTTAGTCATATAGCCAGAGTTTAAAGCTGCAAAAACAAATAAAGGATACAACAACAACAACCAAGCCTTATCCCACTAAGTGGGGATGAGGCTTCTTCAAGCAACTTAGCCAGATAAATGTCATTGTTACACATAACAAACTGAAAAGATAATGCTATCTGCAAGCAAGCAACTATATTGATTGATATTATTTCTCAACAATCCTTTTCAATGGTACAAATCATTCAAAAAACACAAAATCAGAGCAACTCAATTCTCAAGGAAAAAATATTTAAATATTACAATCAATCCATCAGAAATTGCTCAGATTAATTCAGCACATTCAATAACATGATTATGCTTGGAACATATTTAAGGAAATAATTCATAACTACCTTTTGGCTATTGTATGTGCACTCACTCAATGTTTGACAGATAAGGGAGATGTCTCAAAAAAAGTAACTAAGTCTATCCTCTCTTGGCCTGTCAAGGGCCACAGCTGAGGTTAATATTCAGTGCTACAAGGGTACTTTTTCATGAAGGGTACTCCATGTCAAGGTCAATATTACTAAACCATATCCCTCACTCCCACAATTGATATGTAAGACAGGCTTATCCATACTTAACCTAGAAACTTATATCCATTTGGTTCCAAGCAATCGATATATATATATATACTGCTGTAAAGTAGTAGTACAGCAGAAGCTTGGGATAAAAAGTCAGGGTGGCATGGGGGGCAGATAAAGAAGCTTTTCCTAAAGAGAAATAACAACCAATATGCATACCTCCGAAATCATTTGAGCTTGTTTTCCAAGTTCCTCAGCAAACGGGTATCGATTAGCACCAAAGGCGTCACATATTTTCAGAATCTTGGCTTTCACTTTTTCACCGGCGTAAAAGACGACAAAAACATTTTTCTCAGTCTGCAGGTCAACATCCATATGTGAGTAAAGAATAGAACACAAAACTAGAGAATATATTGCAAAAGGCAAAAATTTATTCAAAAGAAAATGAAGAACTCATTATTATGTTTCAATAGAAAACACAGATTTATAGGTACAGTGCTGACAAATGTTAGATGCATCATACAGAGAATCATATAGCCAGTTTTCGTATAAAAATTAGAGATTAAAATTTATCACTCAATGATCACCTCCATCTCAAATTTTTCAATTCCAACAGGCCCATGACACAGGTATATCAATTGGTCGTTAAATACAATTGGAATACCCCAAATACAGTACAATTGAAGAACTTGATGCCTGATTCAATTTCCAACTGAAACTTAAATATTAATAGAGTACGTAGTTAATAAAAGTGCAGGGCAAGCTGTGATTTATGTGTGTACGATATGTCATCAATAGAAAACATCGGCCAACAAACCTAAGTAATTAGACCAACAAGAACCCTGTATCTGGTCTGTTTTATGAAATAATATATGATAGCATCAATCATGGATACATACTAACAATATCACCACTGAATGCATCCAAACTAATTTGCCTCTTGACAAGATTTCAATATGGTCTACCAAATAGCTAAAATGAAAATGACAGTACATGAACGTTAAAAATGGTCTGCAACAGCAGAACTCAATATTTTTCATTAATCTATCTAGACAGGGGGGACACAGGTAAGAACCTTTTCTCCAGAAACAGGGTCTGTGACCGGATCCTCAACAGCAGTCTGCCTCAAAAATACATTGCCTCTAGTAGCACGAAATAAGATTCTCTCAAATGCCATGGACTTTTCCCTGGGAACAAGACCTGCTAAAAACCCCAACTTAACTGGCTTTGATGAATCACCTGATAACTCCTTTAAAACAAAACAAATTGCAGGATTAGATTCATTAAATTAAGGTTGTCCAACATTATACTAGAAAAAAGTTAGGTATGAGCAGGTAGGATATCTACTTGGTCCTGTAATAAAGGTGCTTCCATAGATTCCCCACTCAGTTGGCGTGATTCATATTCTCTTTGCTGCTCAATGGCACGGCTTTGAGCTGAGTGGAAAAAGTCACCAGCCTGAAAAGGGGGAACACTATTCATTGATTAACCTGCCATAAATAAGATTTGTATATCTAAAAGACTAAGACTTCAATTCTATAAAATCGCAAGTATACAATTTTAAACCATATGCACTTCTTATATTTGGAATGGACATATTAAATTTTAGCATCCAAAGAAGTATTGAGAATATTTACTTATTTAAGAGATTTGGCAGCACCCAAATCAATATACAGAAACAATCAGGTAGAATCAAATTATATTATAAGCACTATTCAATCTTTAGTATGTCCTTTAGCTTGCAGAAATACAAGCCTTGGCACATTGTCAACTCCATTTTGCCTTCTACCAGTCCTAGCTTCAGACAACCATGCAAGAATTACTTACATGGAATTTATCTTCGACACATCAATTTAAACAAGAATTGGGGGTATCGTAAATTAAGAAGCCCGCAAGCAAGCTTGTGGAAATAAATTGAGTTTGACTTAGGACTACAAAGGGCAGAAGAAATAAATGTTTGAAAGTGACTCAATTGAGCATATTTGATTTTGCTTAACTTCAACAAAAGAAAGGGAGCCTTGGTAAATTGCTCTTATGTGATTGGGACGTCATAGGTAATGGCCTTTAAAAGAATAATCCGGGCCACTTAAAAGAATAATCAGGCTAAACGCATACTTAAGAAAACAATCAGGCTAAATGCATGATGCAGCATATAATTACCATTACTCTCTCTAAATTATGCATAATATTTGGATAAAAGACACATAGTGGTTTGTTGTATACGTAGAGAACAGACTGTACCTTCTGCAGAACAAGCTTATACTCAACAAGTTCATTGTATGTGCGTTGCAACTTTTCACCATTTGCATTCATCTCAGTTAATTCTGACTCGATTTCTGTAAGTTTTATCTATTACAAGCACACAATATGTCAACTTACAAAATAAATTAAAAGGCGAAAACAACCTTGTCAGTAAATGTATTTGCATACCTCAATGTCATCGATGTTCACGTCAGACTGTGTTGTGGAACCTTTTGGTGAAACACCTGCCTTAAACATTTGCTCCTTGAAAAAACGCAATTTACGAGCCATCTCTCCACATCTTTTAATCTTCACAAGGATCAACATTTGTCCACCAAACATATTTAAAAGCAAAATATCAATATTTTTTGTAAAAAAAAAAAAAAAATTGAAATGTAGAACATAAAATACAGAGAGTTTGGAGGACAACATATCCTCCTTAATGCAAGAACAAATCACAAAAGCAAAAGAAAACATCAATGTTGAAAAGCTATCCAATTCCTCATGTCTATTTGGGAAACCTCCTTAAAAAGAACTTGTACTTTACACCAAATAGATGACAAGTACTTATGCCATATCAGCTCAGTTGTTGTGCCAAATAAACTTCATTAAAAATACAAATTATGCTCCAACCATACATGAATATATGCAGCAAAAGAAAATTAATCTACAAGTTGTCCACTATCCATTAACAAGGATCTCTCTCTACCCTCTCATCTCTGCTTCTACCTTATTCATTATTCCTATAGAGAACTCTTGGCACCATAATAAAAAGAATATATTATAAAGTGTGCAACCTAAAGGAAAAATGGAATGTCATTTTAAAATACCAAAGCTCTGCCCAAGACCAGAGCTGACAAAGAAAATTTAAGTTTAAGAACATTTCCGCATAAAGAGTTGGCATGAGTCGACTGGTTACTGATTCGCTTCCAAAATATTTTGTAAGAGAGCAAGATGTCAATGTAGTGCCAGACAAAACATTACATTCATGTTCCAAAAACAAGCAAAAGAATAAGTGACTTATGATGGCGGAATAAAACGCACCTGAGCTGCATAAGTGCGTTGAAAAGGGCTCTTCTCTGAATTAAGCTGAAAATATCATAAGAAAAAACACATTACGCTTAAACCTAACCTCAAAATCCAGCTCATCACCACGCTTCAATTTAGATAAATTAAAATAACAGGATCACATAATTCATTGCTGGAAATTTCATGCTTAAATTACATATTCTACACAATCCTGATTAAATCTATCAAATACAAACATAAACCTAAAAAAAAAAAAAATCATACATAAAAAGTGAAACAACAGTGTGATGCAAAATTAAGATCGTGGAATATGAAAATTCAATTATCAAAGACTGTTTTCAATTTTTCACCAACGATATGAAAAGCAGCATAATGAAGTTCAATGAACTGATCAATTCTCATGAAAAACATCCTAATTAAGCTTTCACATACGCCAATTATGAACAACAGAGCACAATAACAATATGATGCGAAATTAAGATCTTCAATGTGAAAATCATATAATCAAAGACAATTTCCATCAACAATTTAAAAAGAACCACAATGAAGTTCAATGAAGTAATCAATTAAAATGAAAAACATGATAATTAAGATTTCACATACACCAATTAAGTACACGTGAAAAACAAGTTGCAGCTTAATCAGATCAAAAAATAAGCGGATTAATAAATAATCTGAAACAAGCAATAGAAAAGGATGAATAAACAGAAGAATGAACCGTAAGCAAAAACTAGAATCGAAAAACGAAGTAGGGAAGGGTTTATGGATGAATGAATACTAACATCTTTGAACTGAAGGAGGCCAAGGTCACCGAGATATGAAACGGTGCAGTGAGCGGATTCCATGGGAATGATGAGCTGAATGAGTTGCATAGGTTCGGAACGGAATAGATCCATCGGAGGACAACAACCACCTCCACGAGCTACCTCTCCCATGATGATGGTGATGATGATTCAGATAAGACGGAGGAACGAGGCCAAAATCGATCTCAGTTTCAAATCAACTATAGGCCTCAGAGACAGGCACGTTCTTCCTTCGTCTTCTTCCTCTTTCTCTCTCTTATTATATTTCCCCTTCGTTGTGATCAGATTTTTTTTGTTTTGTTGATCAGATTGATTGATTGATTAATTTGATTTTTTATTTTTCCAACTTTTTTATCTGTCACCAAAATTAACAATATTGTTTTGGTAAAAATAAAAATAATGATTTTGTTAAAAAAAATAAATAATGATTATGATGATAATATGTGCATAATTTTAGTCCATTTTATTTTATTATTTAAATAATTATTAATAAGAAAACAAAAAAAAATATTAAAAAAATTTATTTAGAAAATCATTGCAATGGGAACAACGCAACTATAGTAGGAGAAAAAATTTAAGGAACTATGGTAGGAAATGTGTATATCATAATTAATTAATTGTTTTGACAAGTATATGACATAATTAATACCATTTCATATATACAATTAAACAAAGTAAAAAAAATCACTAATAATAATAATAACAAGAAAAAATTTCAAATAGTTTAATGGATAGAGTTTCTCATTATAAATTAGAATTTTGCTAGAACTCATTCATGAACGTGCCTTTTAGCAACTCACATCTCAAGATGTGATTATCACTTTTTAGTTATAACTTTGCTAAAAGAAACCTTCATAAAAATTAGTCGATGACTTTTAGCAAATGCAGAATAACTTGTTAAAAGACACCTTCATAAATACATAAACTCAATACCCTTATAAATTGTTTGCAAATTGTTCCGATTCTTTTGAATTACGATCATTGAATATATTATAAAACTTTTTTTTTTTTATCAAATATATGTATTATCAAATGAATTATACTCACTATTTAGCAAAATTGTTTTTAATTGCTCTTTTACCTGCCACGGATTAATAGTGCATGTTCATCTCATAAAAAATATAGTGTATGTTCATTGTATATATCTATGTATTTTAGAAAGAGAAAAAAATGTGCATTGACCATATGTATTTTTAAAATTATAATTTAATTCCAATTTATTTTCTTCAATAAAAATTACAAAATAAATGAATTTTAAGACTAATTTTTATTTATACTTAGCTAAAAAACACTAATTTTAATTATGAAAAAATATATACATAAAGTAAATTTGGAGATTTGAAATTCAAACTCCATTGGAGTAGGTGTAATGTAAACACTTATGTGAATATGATTTGTCTTAAAGTTTTATTTGCCTGGTAACGATGCAACATCCCCTCCACCCTACATTTTTTTTTTTAAATGCACCGTTAATTTAAATTATTTACACAATAAATCATTCATACATCCTTAAAAAAAAAAATCATATATTACCTTAATTTTTCTTTTTGGGTCAAGTCCTATGTGGTATATTTTTTTGTTTTTTTTAAGATAAACAAAACTATGATAGTCACTTGAAAATTTACACAAATGTAAAAAACGAGGTTCAAAGGACAACACAATGTCCACAAAACTTTTGCATTGAAAAGTACTAAATGTGATATGCAGTTAGATCCAAATTCCAATTGTATCGCAAATTATATTTTTCATGATTTTTTTTTTTTTATAATTCAGTTAAAGCATCTGCCTGATAGTATAATAGTACAATAGTGAATTTAAAACGTTTATACTTAGCAGTAGCAGTACATATTGTTCACACAAATATTTTCAATATAATTTTTCAAATTTGATCTTATGAAAGAAAGAAAAAAACTGTTATCAACGAGAGTATATAGCCTCGTACAAGTAAAATACATAAATGTCTCTAAATAATGTACATATATTCTTAAAAAGAAAAATTAAGACCAAGTGTCAAAGTTTCAAAGGTTATTTCATGACGTTGGCTTTAACACGAGAATCCTAATTCTATGAAAATTATTGGCAATCCCATAGTCTCGTGTGGATTGCACTAGTCAAAAGTTATCAGGGTAATCAAAATAGCTAAAAGTAATTAGAAAAAATTGCTCTCGCTTTACTCTTTTTTAACTGTTGTTGGTAATTGTTAGCAATGTGAGAAGCTGCACTGGTAAACAAAGACAGCCTTTAAGAAAGAAAAAAACCAATGACAATTTCAAAAACCACTAAAAAAAAAAAAACTAATGGGGACACATTACAATTTACTGTATGTCATATAATATGTATCATCACTGGGGACGGGTAGAGAATTGATAGCTAAAATGGTTGGGGTTACTTAATACATGAAACTAGCTTAAGTATCAAACAGTCCCCTAAAACCAATGATGACCCTGCCTCATCGTATCATGTTCTTTTTACACTGTCACCAGCCATCGAAACAAATCCTTCGCTGGCGAGAGTAGCAACTGCACTCCTTAGCTGCATTAAACATGAAATAGCTCATTAGTTCACTTATTCCTCAGGGCTGGAGCAAGCATAAACATTGATAAATAATTTCAAAGTAAAGGGCTTACATCATTAAGATGAATTTCGCAGCCAGGGCTCTGATTCTTCAGTTCTTCCAAAATCTGTGTGATCATGTTAAATTATATTAGATCATTGTCTCAAACTGAACATAATCTATACAGAATGATTTTAGAAAGAATGGTAATACCTCCAATAACCGCATGGAACGTCCCCCAATTTGCATCTTCTCCATGATCATGTTGCGAGTGTCTTGAATCAAACTTTCTCGTCTCATCCTTTCGCTTGCCGAAACACCAGTGGTTATAAGATCCATGTCAATAGTTCCTGTGAAGATAAAAGGTTATAGTCTGATATAAAGTTTGTCTGGTGAAATACAATAGAGTATAAGGGCTTGTTTGGATAACTACCAGTTCTGGTATCCATTGCAGATTGCTGCATTGCAACTTCCAGAAGCCGAAATGCCTCCACCACATCATGTTTTTCGACCTGTGGAACAAATTACTTAATAATTCTGTATGCTATTTTTTATCTACAAATCAGGAAGAGACCAAGCAAGCTCAACTAACCGATTCTGAGAAGCGAATCCGAGCCAATGCTTCACTAAGTCGTAATAGACTCTCAATCTGCCTTGGAGTTGCCGTTATTACCTGTTAATTAATTGATAGATAGGCAAAATTAACATACACAACAGAGACACGTGAAGGAAAAAAATATGAAAATAAGCATAATTCTAATATCAAGAAGTAATTCACTTTGTATCACCTTTTTGCTACTTCCGGAGAATTTTCCCCTGCCCCTTATTTTTACATAGCCTGTAATCAATTCATCAGCAGCTTCATCTGATAGTTGTGGGTGTATGTGCTTTCGGGCATAGCTAACATAATCAGTTAGTGTAGAAAGGTCCAACACATCCTGCTCCATGTTCTGCAATTATGGCCACATATCATTCTAAGTGAGTATGCAAAAACACTTAAGTTTGGATCTTAATCTTGAATAAGGTGATTACAAGATTATAACCAGACCTCATAATCCTTATAGTGCAGGGAAACAATATGTTTGGCAAGTCGTCGGTCGGTCTGTTCATCAGCCTTATCAAGCATTAAGTAAATTAAATCAAACCTGCCAGAAAAAAGAACAACTCAAATCAATAGCAACACTTGCAAAACTGTCTAGTAGCTACCATTTATTTTTAAAGAGAATCTTTTGCTTTATGCCAACTCCTACCCACACTAGGTTTGATAAAGAGAATCAATAACAGATTCAATCTTATGTTGCGTGACAATGAAAACCCTAAAAAATAGAGGTAAGGCCCAAGGTATAAAATGGATTGCTGCCAATGCATGAGGAATTGCATAAATACGTAGCCAGAGCCATAACCTAGTTATAACGGCTTATGTCCAACAACTAACCTGGACAAAAGAGTGGGAGGAAGGTGTATGTTGTCAATGACAGACAAGCGGGGATTATATCGTGACCCGCTAGGGTTTGCGCAAGCCAACACCGAAGTCCTTGCATTGAGGGAAGCAATAATGCCTGCCTTTGCTATTGAAACAGTTTGCTGTTCCATCACCTGGAATAAACAGAGACAAGTGTATTAGTTACTCAAAAGTACAAAAGCTTACATTGTAAAGCAGGAAATCATAGTGTATATATTTTTCAATCCATGCAAAGTTTTGTAGAAAAAACAAGCAGATAGGACTGCAGAAATACATGCTGACAAAAGATGAAACCAACCTCGTGTAACATGCTCCTTGCATTGTCAGACATTTTGTCAAATTCATCAATGCAGCAGATACCTCGGTCGCTCAAAACTAGGGCACCACTCTCAAGAACCTGAAGATTTAGCAGAAAAAATTAGACTCCATTGCATTTCTTGTACATTAGACACTAAAAGATCATGGACTTGGTCTATACAGTTTCGCCTGTTTCAGGATCTTTGGCCACATAAGCAGTCAATCCAACCGCTGAGCTCCCCCTTCCACTGGTGTAAATGCCACGCGGAGAAAGTTTGTGTATGTACTGCAGTAGCTGCGACTTGCTTGTACCAGGATCACCAACAAGGAGAATATTTATATCACCACGAAAGCTAGCACCAGATGCCAACTTCAAAGCATTGCCCCCAAAAAGCTGCAAGAAAATAAAAACTAGCATCCTCAGAATATTTGTCAAACAACAAATGAAAGAGTAGCTAGAAAGATGTGTTACCTGGCAAAGAAGACCTTTCTTTACATCATCTAGCTCCCAGATGTTTGGCGCCAGTGACTTTGTAAGCCTTTCATAGATATCTGGTTGTTTTGAGAGCTCCTTCAGTTTAGCCACCTGAAACTCAGACAAGCATGCAATTAGAAGGTGAATAAAACAAGCAGATAATTCATTGAAGAGATGTATAAAATGTACCTTTTCATCATCAAATAAAACTTCTTCTGGATTTCTGCCCTGGCCATTGTCAACCTCCATGGCATCCTCAACTAGCATCCGGGACTTTGATGTCTTTTTTATGTGAAGACAATCAATATACGTCTACAACATGAACGGAACAAAACAAATGTCAATTAGACAAGATGAAAAATGCAAAGGTGAAGCTCTAAATGCAAATGAGTTTGAGAAGGTAACCCATACTTTGAACAATGACTTAACAGTTCTCTGAGTTGGTCCCACCCTGACACTCATAGCCCTGTATATACCAGTCACCTGATGTACAATAAAACACTCATGGGACGATTGAACAAATATGAGAATATCTATTTATCAGAGTATGTCATGGTATAGTCTCACCTCAACTCTGTCACCTGGCTTTCCAGTATCCACCAGTTTGTCATGCAATAGCAAGCTAACAGTGTGAGGCGTTCCTCCTTCAGGTATCTCGTCGGGTGTCTCCTGAAGCCTCACAATTTGTTTATCAGTAAACCTGAAATTAGAGAAGATATGTTAATTGCAGTTTCAAGGTTTATGAACTGAAATCCAAATGAAAAACCTTACGCCAAATAGTCACATGATCAAAACACATTGTTCAAAATAGGGGCTAATGACCATGGCCATCATCCAACTTATCACTAAAATCTACCCAGTACAGTTCAAATAATTATTTTTCAAACTTGTTATCTTAACCTCTTGACAAATGTAGCAAAGTTCCTCACTTTCTAGATCAAATTGAGTGCCGCCGCTGATTTGCTCACAATCAAAAATCAGAAGGAACAAGGAACTGACTATTATCATACGTAGCATACATAACATAAGGGTTAAACGAAAAAAGCTAAAAGAAGCTTGCTTCAAAATATAGCCCCTTCAACATCAAATATCATTCATGCAAATTGCAACACTATCCAACAGTCAAAATATAGAACTACAATTCCAAATCATCAACTCAATAAATCACTTCTTTAAACAAACAAGCCACCGACTTACTTGCATCGGTTGTGAACAAGTGTCATTGAATTCCTGGACTGACATTCTTCCCTCAAGCATACAGTAGGTTCGGCAATTCGTCCTAAATATCAAAATAGCCAGCAAAACATTGCATTCAGGTATAAACACAACATCCAACTACATAAATAACCAGAGATGATTCCTGTAATTACCTCTCTCCACCGGAACTGGGTCAGAGCAGAATCCACACACAAGACACCTAAATATAGCTTCCCTAATTTCAGGTATGATCGAGCTACACCGAATAATCATTCCCTTCATCGATACCATCCTCTCAATATCTTCAAATCAAACAACCACAAACAATCATTACATATCAATCTAATTGCTAACAATCAAACACACAAAGTTGAACTAAATAACAATAATTTCAAAAAAACAAAAACTCACCAGAAGGATTCAAATTCCTCATTGAAGTTGAGCTCTTAAGATTAAAAATCCTAGTTTGAACATGCTTCTCAAACATAGGATTCATCCTAGTAACCATGTTCATCAAAACCATATCAAAAATGGCAAGCACCTCCAGAGGATACCTCACCATTTTACTATACAATTCGTGATCGTGATCAAACACGTCACGTGCATCAACATCAATAGACTCTCCTTCCAATTCAATAACCTGTTTGATCAATTTCTCATACTTCCCTTCAATATCCAAATCCATATCCAAATCATCATCACCACCTTGAGAAGCAGATTTTTCTCTAAAATGCTTCAAAAACCTCTGAATGGCATCGTTAACATCCTCTACGCTAATGTTAGTCCCCCAAACGTAAGTCGGACCAGCATCATCCATGTCGTAACCGTCACCGCCTTCTGAAGACATAGGAAAGTCTTCGGAGGTGGAAGTTGGTGTGGCGGGTCCACGGCGGCCGGAGGGGATTCCGCCACCTCGACGGTGACGGGAGGGAGTTGGAGTTGCATCGGAGGAAGCGAAGCGAGATCTGTTCGGTTGAGGAGTTCCGGATGGAGTGATTGATTGACGGCGGCGACGGCGACCGGGGGAGGAGTAGGTGTTGGCGATTGGACTTGAATTGGAGTTGTCCGGTGAAGAAGGGCCTGAAAAATAGGGTTTCAAAATTATGAGTGAAAAAAGATCAAAATTAGAAATCTAAATAAGAAGATGGAAGAAGAGTGAAGTGATACGAACCATTGTTGGAATCCATTGGAGTAGAATCGGAAGCCATGGATTTGTGAAAACGCGGGAATGGAAAATGAGAAATGAGGGAGGAGTAGAGTGAGAATGGAGATGTAACTGCGAAATGTGGCGGGGAAAGAGTACTTGTTTTCCCGCCAGAACTTTGTGGGCTTTCTGGGATGAGATTTGGGCTTTACTATTTAGCACCTAGCAAGTGCTCTAAGGTAATTAACTACCGTTTAAATTATTATGGTGGGTTTGGGGCATGAACAATTGCTAAGGGCCTAAAGAGAAATAATTTTCTTATTTTTGGTTAAGTAATTTAATGGTCAAAGCTCACAATATTAAATGTGGAGAAGTGGGAAGTCTGAGATTCGAATTGTGACCTCTGCATGATGTTGCCCTTGCAACTACCAAAATTGTGTTTACGGACAAAGAGCAATCACTTTCGTTTACCCTCCATCTTCTTTTTCACTTACAATTTTAAATGTTAGAGTTTTTATTGTATTTTGTAAATCTCAAATTGAGTTTTACAAAATGCTCTTTTTGTCTCGTTGCAAGTGTCATGTCAACTTGTCAAATACAAATTAATGAGAAAGTATAAATATAAAAATGAAGATATAATTATCATTTTATGATAAAAAATTTAAAAAATACTCTCTCTGTCCCATATTACATGGCCTGGTTGACTCCGTCACGTATGCCAATGCATAATTTTGAACTTAAATATCCTTAATAATCTAGTAAAAAAAATTATAAAAATTTGATATTTTAAAAATATTCATCGTGACGAATCCAACAAGATCTTATATGCTATATTTTGTATTTATATATTAGTAGAGAAATAGGACGGAGGGAGTATGACACTCATAATAGAGCAGAATGACTACTATTTTTTTTCCTTCTTATAAAAGGTATTCAATTTTTTCCTATAAAAGGTATTCGGTATATTACAAAATGATTTTTTATTTGTTGGTGAAATTTATTGTTTTGGTGACATCGATGCCGTAAGCTTGACGAAGTAAACATGATTACCATTTTTGTTAACAAAAAACATGATTACCATCCCCTCAAAAAGATATTGTTAGTTACAACAACGACCTTTATCTTGAGAACATCCCGATAGTTGAAAAGTGTATCATTAAATGACTTTTATCATTGTCCATCAACACATGTATTTCAAATAACAGAAGATCCAACGCTTGTGCTTTCTTCGGAACAAATAGCATCACTCCCTTAAAAAAAAGATGATTACCATTGTCAATTGAAGTGTTGTTTCAATACTTCAAATGCAATTTGACCCTTAATTGAAATTCAATGATGAGAATTTCTAAATGACATATTACATTTTCTAGAACTACCGACAATAAATTATAAAGTAACCTTGTAATGACTAGGCTCTAGATGACTTGAAACAAACAACCCCAAGAGCTTACCAAAATTAAATGTATCTTCTTAATAAATGTATGATGACACTAGATTCTAGAGTTACCAATAATAAATATGTGAGGACACTAAATTCTAGAGTTACACTTGAATTAGGTACATATACAATGTGCATATGAAACTACATATGTATTGTACATGTGTTTAGTCTGAAGTTACCAATAATAAATGTATGATGATACTAAATTATAGAGTTACACTTGAATGAAACAGTACTTTAAGTGAAAGTTCAACTTTGACGGTTACACTTTATGATTTCTTGTTGATGTCATGCAATGGAAATTGCGAGAAGAGAGATAGTTTGTTCATCAAGCAAATAAATATGATTTACCCTTTCAAAAAGTGGGTTCATAGCATAGAAGCAATAGAGTCCTGTGATATTCTCCTCTGCGCTCAATTATGGAGGCCATATTCTCGGAATGATTACAAACCCTAAGTTCATAGGAGGCCTTATGTCATGAGAACTCCTAAAAATTAAATTAAAACATTAGTTGAAAATAGTAAAAAATAGAACAAATTATTTCTAGATCATAATGATAGATCATAACAACTTATCTAGAACAAATTATTTATAACAACTTCATATCAATAATGATAGATCATACATAAATTTCAAAAATCCCATTTTAGGAAAATTGGGTTGATTATTAATAACAATTAAAATCAAAGCACATTTTAGTAAAACAAGAAATGTAAGACAGTGAACATGCCTAGTTTTGAGATTTGTGAATAGCATATTGCAGAGTTAGCACCGTGTAGAAAATCTTTAAAAACATACTTCCTAATTCCCAAATGGAAGGGAGCCCACACACGTGTACAAATATTTCTTTTTCGTTTTGGAAATTGATAGATTATGCGAAAAACAATTGAAAAAAAAAGAAGACGAATCTTCACATATTGGAGATTGGTAATTTTACCCTCCATCTATTTTCTTACTACAACATTGTCATTGTATTGTAGGTTGTTTTCACTAAATTTTGTTAAATTCTAGTCGCATTATCTAGCATTGCTCTTTAGTTTTTTTTGTGATGGCCGGGATTCGAACCCTGAACCTTACATATATTATGCACTGTCCATACCAACTGAACTAAGCTCACGAGGACATTGCTCTTTAGTTTTTTAATAAGGGTTTGTGTGTTAAAACAACTAATAGTCGTAACTTTTTCTTAGAAGCCAACATTTATTTATTCAAAAGTTTTATATTTAATACTCTCTCCCTCTCACAACATTAGTCGTTTAAAGTTTGTGCATGATTATTAAGGAAATGATTAATTGTGTTGATTTCAACGGTAAAATTATTATCATTTACTAGAATGCTTTTATTAATTATAGTTAGTGTAGTAATTAAGTTTAATGAAATTCAATAAATAATGATATAATAATGGAAAAAATTAATAAATGTTGAATTGGTATTTTAAAGTGCTACACAATTTGTAAACAACAATTTCTTATGTATGACAAGAATTGCTCTTCATTGCAAAGTGTCATATATTCTATCTTGAAAGCGAGTCTTCTTCACGAACTAATATTTCAACATTGAACATAAAATGTTAGAGTTGATGGATTGAAGTAGACTATAATCTCATAATGAAACTGCTTTTGTTTCAACATTTTTATGTTTATTTCACTTTTTTGAAACACAGTGAGGAACAAAACAAAAACACGAGGGGATTTTGTTTCTACCTTTATATTATAAATTGATTGATGATTGAGGGAATTCTGTTTATAACTCTGCAAATTGATAATTTGATTTACAGAACAAGAAAAAATTGAAATTCAATGATGAGATTTTTTAGATGAAATATTATATTTTTTAGAACTATTGACAATAAACCGTAACCTTGTAGTGACCAGACTCTAGATGACTTCAAACAAACAAACCCAAGATCTTACCAATAATAAATGTATCTTCTTAAAAAATGTATGATGACACTAAATTATAGAGTTATCAATAATAAATTTATGATGAGCCTAAATTCTAGAGTTACACTTGAACGAAGTACCTATCCAATATGCGTATTAAACTAAAGATGCAATATTTGCATGTTTAGTCTGGAGTTACCAATAATAAATGTATGATGACACTAAATTATAGAGTTACACTTGAATGAAATAGTACCTCAAGTGGAAGTTCAGCTTTGATGGTTACACTTGATGATTTCTTATTGCTGTCATGCTTTGTTGGAAAGGAAATTGCGAGAAGGGAAAAAATAACATATGACTTACCCTTTCAACAAGTGGGTTTAGAGCATAGAAGTCATAGAGCAGAGTCTTATGATATTCTCCTATGCGCTCAAATACATAGACCTTATTCTCGGGATGATTACAATCCCTGAGTTCATAGAAGGCCTTATGTCACAAAAACTCCTAAAAATTAAATTAAAACATGAGTTAAAAATAGTAAAAAAAAATTATAATTATTTGTGTAAGTGCTTGTTGAAATTGATATTGTTCATTACCTATATATGAGTTTAATTGAGCTCAGAGATGATATCATATAGTGAAAGCTCATTCTAAAGCTATTTAATGTCATACGTCAGTTCCTAAATAAACATATTCAACAATGATAGATCATATTTAGAACAAATTATTTATAGATCATAATGATGGATCATAACAACTTATCTAGAACAAATTATTTATAACAACTCCATATCAATAATGATAAATCATACATAAATTTCAAAAATCCAATTTTAGAACAATTGGGTTGATTATTAAAAAAATTTAAAATCAAAGCACATTTTACTAATACAGAGAGTTGAAGATATACATTAACAACGGTAATAATAAATGTAAGACATTGAACATTCCTAATTTTGATATATGCAAAGAAGATATTGTAGAGTTAGTGCCGCATAGAAAATCTGTGAAAACCTAATTCCCAATTCCCAAATGGAAGGGAGCTCACGCACGTGTACAAATATTTATTTTTCGTTTTGAAAATTGACAGATTTTGCGAAAAACAATTGACAAAAAAAGACGAAGCTTCACATATTGGAGCTTATTATTGGAGACTAGTAATTTTACCCTAACATTGTCATTGTATTGTAAGTTGTTTTCATTGAATTTCGTTAAATGCTAATTGTATATCTAGCATTGCTCTTTAGTTTTTTAATAAGGGTTTGCGTGTTAAAATAACTAATAGTAGTAACTTTTTCTTAGAAGCAAGCATTTATTTCTTCAAATGTTTGATACTCCCTCCATCTCACAATATTAGTCGTTTAAGGTTTGTGCATAATTAAGAAAACGATTAATTGTCTTGATTTCAATGGTAAAATTATTATCATTTACTAGAATGCCCTTATTAATTGTAGTTAGTAGAGTAATTAAGTTGAATGAAATTCAATAAATAAGGGTATAATGGTGAAAAAAATTAATAAATGTTGCATTGGTATTCTAAAGTGCTACACAATTTGTAAACAATTTCTTATGTATGGACAAGAATTGCTCTTCATTGCAAAGTGTCATATAATTCTATTTTGAAAGCGGGTTTTCTTCCCGAACTAATATTCCAACTTTGAACGTAAAATGTTAGAGTTGATGGATTGAAGTAGATTGTAATCTCATAATGAAATTGTTTTTGTTTCAACAATTTTATATTTATTTCACCTTTTTGAAACACGAAAAACTTTAGTTTTTTTAATCCTTTCTTAGCATTCAACATGATAGAAGATCCCGATAGTTGAAAGTGTATCATTAAAGGAATTTTATCATTGCCATCAACACATGTATTTCAAATATTAGAAGATCTAATGCTTGTGTTTTCTTTGTGATAAGTTCGTGATTGATTTTTTCGAAGCAAATAGCATCACTCCATTAAAAGAAAGAAACATGATTACCATTATCGATTGAAGTGTTGTTTCAATACTTCAAATGCAATTTGACCCTTAATTGAAATTATTATCACATAATATTTTTTCTCTGTGGGAAAAATAATACTATTTTGAACATCATAACTTAAAATTTAATTTTCATATATATTTTTTTCAAACATTTTTTACTAGAAAAAGTGTTGGCGTCCATTCAAGCTTAGAGCAAGATATTTGAAAATAGACATGGATGGATGGTTAGAATACTTGTTGATTTCACAATCATAAATTAGTTGTAACTTTGGTAGATCATGCATATGTTGAATATATAAGTGAGTGCAGAATAGCGGAATCTAGTTAATGAGATGACAATAGAACATTGCACCAAGACACATACTGATATCATCAACGAGATACCGAAATCAGGGCAACATAACTAATGTAATGTAACCCAAATTTATGATCTTTGGGGCAAGAATCACCCATCTTTGAGAGGTCTCATAACAGAGATGCAACATATATATGATGTTGATAAAAAGTGATAACCATGTGTCTTGGAATAGAAAGCATAAAATTCCATATATTGTGGGCAACATGTTTTCAATGCATCCCGTTGCGATAAATTCGTTGAACACATTTCATGGTCTTAATCATGATATAAAATTAATATATCTATGTAAGTTAGGAATCAAATTGTCCCTTTCTAGTTTAGACAGGGACTTCGTTGTTTCGATTTATTTTTTATAGATTTAAAAGTTGCTTTTAATTATTTTTCCTATGAATTAAATTGAACTTTGCAATTTTTCTTAGAAACGAAAATGATGTTCGCTCTTAAAATAAGATTTTTAAAAAAAAGTTTAATAGATTTTTTTTTTAAATGGTGCATTTCAGAAATGTTTTCAAGACCCATAACAACCCAGACATAATGTCCATCATTTTGTAAACACTAAACAGTATGTTTTAGTTGCTTTAATCTTCTTTCCATTGATAACGACATATTACATTACATATTTTACATAATAATATAATAATAACATATGTAGTGATAAGATCAGCATCTAATGGCTGGTTAATTGATTAAGTAAAGTATCAAAGTATACTTGCTATAGACCTTTTCAACATAATATATTATTGACAAGAGCCAAATAAGCAATATGTTTATATGTGTACAATTTCATGGCATCCAGCTATGGAGGAAATACAAATGGAAGTTTGAAATGATGTCTAAATACAAGTGACATAAGTGAATTCAATTAAAATAAGAACAGCTAGAAATGGTTATTTAGTTTGAAAAGAAAAAATGCTAATTAACAATGTCCACCATTTAAAAGTTGTATATATCCATATTCAGAAACTAGATTTTAATATCATATAGGCTAGAATTAGCAAAGTCATCCCAGATGACATTTGTGGGAAAGAATCCATGTCTTGAAATTTCTTAGTGTGATTAATTCTACTTATAGTATATGGAGCATACACAGTATAATTAAATTCTAGTTTGGTGTACCTTGAAGGATATATTCCTCAGATTAATGTGTACCTTGAAGTATTCGTTTACTAATGCTTCTTTTCTTTTCAATAAAAAAAGTTTAGGCGCACTTGATTTCTTTACTACTTTAATTAACAAAAGCTAAAACTAAGTTCCACTAGGCCTAGCCTTTCAAAAACCTATTTGTACAGCATCCATAAAGAAGATATATTTTGAATTTATTTAGGGTTACGGATTATTCTTCCCAAGTCCTTAAGTTTCCTTAGTATATATGTTGTGGTATGTACGTACGTATTATTAAATGAAACAGCCAAGAGAATGTGTAATGTTTTTTTAGAAAGAAGAGAATGTGATATATGGGAGTGTGTACATGTGCCATAACTAATGCATAAAAAAAAAAAAAGAGCAACATACATGCACGAACATTCAAACAAGGTAAGCAAAAATAATTAGGAACATACTAAGCAAAATTGAAACCTAGCTAAATTTAACACTATCAGTTTGGGTAGGCAAAATTTAAAAAGGAAAAAACGGAAAAAACCTTCCGGGTCTAAGTTCAGTACATGCCATCGAAAGAAAACAAAAAATTACCACATGTTATCTCCCATTATATAGTTAGTTATATATCAATTCGTCCTTGCTTCTTCGAAGTTTTATGCAACACGCATATAATACGAAGAGAGTATAAGATGTACTCCAACCCATGCATATACAGTAATCCATGTACAGTTAGCTATAAATAATTTGGGATGTCTAACCCTTCACATAGACCAACAAATTATGCATGTAGTCCCTACAAAGAATCGAAGGGAGCAACACACCGCTAGCTCATATTACAAATAAAACCCAATCTAAACTCAACAAAAAATCATTATCTCGACACCACCTGAATACGCTCTATCAACATCCTCTTAGAGAAAATACACTCATTCGCAAAACTCCTAGATAGCCTATACCACTAAGTGTCAAATAAGGATAAGACGCTTCTTACACGCATTGTCAATGATATCTCCGGCCAACTAAACACCTATATATGTAGGTGGTTCAAAGTTTGATCGCTCTACTAACAAGTTTTTTTCATGTCACAAACTAATTACTAACATTTGTCTATAAAAAATCTACTTTATTATAAATTGAATTAGATTCGAATATCTTAAAAAAGACATTCCATTTGAGTTTTGTATATAATTAAATATGATAAGAGACAAAACTCCAAGTAAATGGCCAACCAAGTTTTTTGAAAGAGAAAAAATAGTAATTTAAATGGAACTCGAAGTAAGAAGAAACATTATGATCACTAACAGTCTAAAAAGCAAAACAAGCAGACAAAACTACCAAACCTATATGTAGGGCATGCATGCTACGCATAAACTAAAGAAAAAAAATAGGCAGCAATGTATAATATATAATGGAGTTATTGATATTTCAATCAAACCAATAATTAATTAAGCTCCCTCGGTCTATTATTGATTCAAAACATTGTCTCTCTTATGCTGATGGTGATTTAGCAACAAACTCCCAAGAAGGTCCTAGCTCAATTAATTTTTAACCATGGCATCCATTCTTTATCTTCTCATAATTTTCATGATCTAGAAATTAAGAAACTAATATGGCATACCGGGCCTGAAAGAAGGCAACGGTTGCGGTGGAGGAAATAAAAAGCGACGATGAGAAGCAGTAGCAGCTATAGTTGCACTTGCACTTGCACCATCATCACCTGTGTGGATTGCATTACTACTAAAAAGATTGAGATTTTGTTGATGATCAAGAGGGTCTATATTATTGAAGCTTTGTTGATCAGGGCCTTGATCGTAAAGAATACCACTAAATAAATGTCCTCCAATTTCTACACTTGTTTGATAGGCCGTTTCATTAACCGTTCCGTCCATAGAGCGCACCTGAATACATGTCAATGTGGCCATGGAACTCGTAACAGCCGGAAATTTGAACTCATCAGAACCTGAAATATTAGACATATTATGGTTGTATTTAGGTTCGAGTACCTCTTGTACTTATTATTGGCCGGAGGGAGGGAAGTAGGAAGAGAAAAAAGACTAATTTTAAAATCAGATTGAAGGTTTGTGCTAAAAGATCAAAATAGGCTTAATCAATATATCTAAATTTTATTATATGTTGATATTTTTCATCAAGACATAAATTATTATATGATAATAACAGAAGAAAGATACTATTTAGGGCTCTTAGCTAATTTGAGTTATAACTACTTGTATATAATTGAGAAATGTAGAGTACTTGAAATAGTGTTGATATGCTTGTGCCTTTTATGTTCATGAAGGTGGTGCTGATCAGAAGGATGATCCATTCTGTGACGCCTTCTATCGGCAGGAATCCAAGTGCTTCTGATATGTGTATGGCAGTTAAAACCTTTGTTTTTGCAGCAACTTCTGCACCTTGAGTATGCACAATCCTTCTTTGCTTGGTTCCCACAGTCTTGACATTTTAGACCCTTTAACACTTCTTCTTCCCCTAATTGTGTTGAATACATCTTTTCCATCTCTTTAGCTTTTTAACTAAAGATCATCTTTTATGAGTTCACACCTTTTGGCTATAGGGTGGTACTATACTATATACTCTATGTGATGGGCATAAAAGAAAGCAATAATTTTCTATTACAAATATGTAAGCACTTCAGTACATGAGAATTCGAAAAAATTATAAATTTACACCATGGCAAAGCTGCTATTATAAGGGAGAATAAATTCTAGGTTGAAGTATAACACTCAACAGTATGAAAGCAATAGCAAATTTTCACAGGAATTTAAAGTAACATAAGAAAGAGAAATTAAATCAAATATCTTTCACCTTAAAAGCAAGTTTAACAAAAATAAAAATTGATTGAGTTTACTTTTAACTTATAATTACTAAGAAATTTTCCATGAAACATCAATGTGGTAAAATTTTGTAAATTTACAACATTATCAAAAACATTTTTCTCTCTATGTATGTGTTTGTTTAGATATTCAAAAGTCTCATCCCTATATGATTTTGTATTTGATTCTTCACAAAATTTATCGTAAAGAAAATGTCTTCATAGCACGATTTTTCGTTTAATGGAGACAACATCGTTTTAAGTGGGGGCAAAAAATAAAATTAAAACAAGGGGGGGTAAGCTGTCCCCAATTAACAAGTCATGGTATTTTTTAATTCAATGTATGAAGAGGGTGATGATGTTTACATAATGGAACTTAGAATAAACTAAGTAAATGATAATGATAAGAATAAGATTGTCTAAAGCTAGACAACAACGATAGCACAAGTGAGATACTCGTCTCTGCTCTGTCTATGGGAAGCATGTATCAACTACTCATCACTCTCAACCTGATGATTATCAGCATACAAAATTGTACAATCAAGGTCTCAATGAAAATGTGTACATGATTGTTTCAAAAGAGCTTCCAAGCCCAATCTCATAATCAAGAAGGAAATTTGACAAAATCATTGTATGACCACAACACTTTCATTATGGCTGCAATCATCAGGTTTAGGATAAAGTGTGTACATGATTTTTAAAATTGGTTTCAACTTTCAACTCTTATGGCTGCAATCACCAAACTAAGACCCAATACCTGATCATATACTTGTTACATGACCTTCAGCACCACCTTTTGCTACCAATATCATTTATCATTGACAACAATTATGTCATTCAAATTGCAGAGACCCACTTTTCATAACAGAACTAAACAAACTGAAATAGATTTCTATCTCATTTAGGATAAAGCTTGTGATGAAATCATTTTCCTACCGCCTATTCTATCCGCGCACAACCAATGGATTTCTATCTCATTTAGGATAAGTAGGTGCTGCCATCACAAGTATTACCTGACTAACCATTTGTTCACCTTCACAGCTTTTGCACAAGCCTTGCATCGTAGGATGAAATCCTATGTATTGCTAACAACGAAGGCAGGCCTTTCTCACCAGCTTGAAGACTGACTGACATTAGGTATATGAGTTCTCTCGCTTGTATATTGCTCAATATTCACTTTTCCATCTAATGTAACACTTCTCACTCACACTAGTTACACCAACACAAAGTTTTTCCTTGGACTATATATGACCCGATCTAAAGTTGGAATCGTTCTTACACAAAATATTATGCTATGGAACTCTTAGTTGATGCTAGTCTACTCGGTTGCAAATTGGTTTAAACACGGACGCAGACACCAAATGAATATCCAATAGCTCATATTCTTGTTAATTGTTATATGACACATTCAACTGCCTCTTTCTCTACCAATATCATCCATCTATGACAGCACGTATGTCATTCAAATTGCAGAGTCCCACTTTTCATAACTGAAGTAAACATAAGTTCAAGATGAATTCACTCACCTTCACAGCTTTTGCACAAGCTTTGCATCGTAGGATCAAATCCTATATCAACATTTCATCACCAACTCTAAAAATATATAGAGCAATACATTCTTAAACATATTCAACTGTCACTCCAGAAGGATAAGGTATACACATGGTTGGATAAAATTCATTCACGTGAGTCCAGCCACTTTAGAAATGAGATTCATGTGAACTTCACCAAATTGTTAATAGTGTGTTTGGAAGGGAAAAAAAAAACGAACTTGACAATAACAGCCTATTCGCCTTCAATCAGCGCACAAACAACGTCCGTAGATTTCAATTCAGTTCCTTAATCTCTGATTTTGAAAATCCGAACCATTTGTGTTCCTTCAATCAAACCAAAACCATTTGGTTTGATCAACACTATGAAGCACGTACACTCCTCGGATTACACTAAATTATGTGATTTTCTCAAATTATTAACGTTGTCGGTCAGTGTCCGTGCTTCATAGCATCGGCACAATAACATAACATAAAATTGGCAGAACAACTAAAATGGTTCTCTCCAAAAGAAAGAAATTTTCATTAACATTAACATATGCAGCATTCAATTTTCAATTACAAGATAGTAACCACATAAAACAAAGTGATCAATACATAATCAAATCCACATTTGATTAAATTTCAACAAACCCTAGCAGTTAAACTAACCAACCAACCCAAATTAACATCCCTAATTAGAACTTAAAAACAGTGTTTAAGACCCATGCCATGTTTGCCACGAACACAACCAGGCCTCACAAAAAGAATAGGAGACCTCTTCGAATTATTCATTTTTGAAGAAACCCTTTTCCCCAATTTCCTCATCCTTTGTCTCCCTAACTTGTTCCCAATATCCCATGGAACAAGCTCATCATCCAAATAATCATCACCATCATCTTCATCATCATCTTCACTTTCATCATCATCATGGTTAACTTGTTCTTCACTGTACCCAACATGGTGATTTACAACTGGGTCTTCGAGATGAATACGGTGATGACTTATTCGTTCAATTGGGTCACCGATTCTAGAAGAATTTGACCAGGAAATGATAGAATCACCATCATCATCAACATCAACCCTATCTTCTTCTTCTGATTGTTCTTCAGCGTCAACAACATCAACAAGTTCCCATTGAAGAAGAGAATCAGCATCATTAACTTTCAAGAATTGAACTTGTTCAAGGATGAGAAACTGCATCGATGATGATGATGATGATGAAGTTTGGTTTTCCATTTTCACGCTAAATTAACTTCTTTCGGTTTTTTGTTTGTTTCTCTTTTTTCTTTCCTGTGTTGATGATGTTGTTGTGATTGTGGTGTGTCTATAAAAAATATTAAATATTTATAAATAAAAAATTGTTATAAATTAGTAATATTGTTAGAATAATGGGTTGCTTGAGATGCACGATTACGTGTCCATAAAGACCAACGTGACGACATTTTTGGCTACGTGTTTAAGCCAATAACTAAGAGGCACGTGTAATTGATTTTATGTCTTGTACGATTTGGTTGGTGCAGTTCTTGCTGATTACGCCACAGTTTTTTTTTGTTCCCAAAAAAGATAACTTGCGATGGAGATTGAAAATTATTTCTCCAAATATTCTCTCTAATCACATTTTTTCATGGAGTTTTTTTTTTTTCTTCAAGAAAATTAAGGGTTTTATAAAGAAAAACTTTTACATATTTACATTCATGAATTATTTCTCCAAATTTAACGGTTTTGCTTCTTAGAAGAAATGTTTGTTGCGATTGTGTTATAGTATTAGTTTTTTGTTGTTGATAAAGGTGTCATGTTATTATTTTAGGGGTTCTAAACTTTCTTTATAATCATGCACATACATCCTCCTCCGATCCTATTTATAAGAAAAAATTACTTTTTAAATTTATTGTGTAATTATAGATCAAATATATCATTTATGCAATGAATTAAAAAAGTCAAATATTTTTTATAAATAGTACCGGAGAGAGTATGATATATAGGTGTTTGGTTTAAATTTATTAGATTTATTCACGTGAATAACTTTCGTGAAAATATAAACTGAATATAAAGATAGGAGCTTTATTTTAAGATATTTTTGAATATTTGGTTAATATTATAATGTGGATGTTATGTAATTATATATAAAATTATTCTCATCTTTATTCTTTTTGTTGGAACGTAATTATAATTCCCTTTTCTATTATTTTATTTTAACGAATCTTAAAAAATAACTTGAAACAAATGCAATCTAATTGGATGAATATGTAAACAATCTTGATAAATACTCGCATTTTTTTTAGACCGTTCGGTGTGCCAGTTTGAAACCTTTCTTCAATCAAGGAGTTACTTCTAGGGAAACCGGCATTTTCTGAGACTGTTAATGTTAAGCCATTAAACTTCAAAAATACTTCGTACTTTCTAGAACAGTGTAAAAATATTTATGTATGTGTAATATACTAAATGTAAAAGTAACATTGTTATCCGGTAAAAAACATCAATTGTTAAAATTATATTATGATAGAATAAAAGGGAAAAGGGAATAAAAAAAGGAACAAAAAAATAGCATACTGAGTGAGGAAGTTATTTGCAGTTAGCCGACATGCACAAGTTTTTAAAACAAAAACTTCATTTCTAATATAGTGAAAGGGATAGCTTGCAATAGTGAGATTAGTGTAATAGAGTAAAGTAGTAGCATACGTGCGTTTCCAAAGATTTAAAACCCTGATAATGTAACTCAGGTTTTCTTTGCTGCTGTAAGCTAAGCACCAGCTTAAAGAGGAGGTATAAATAAAGAGGATCAAAGTCCGACAATTGGGAACGAGGGGACTTTAAAAAGCATAGACATTTTATCTTGTTAATGCACGGTACAAATATCACATATTTGCAAAGTCCAATTAATGAAATGCTAATGATAGAAAAATGGTCAACAATGCAAAGCCAATCCTGCATATACTGAAAACAGAAAAAGTATCAATGTATAAGTCCTTTATTAAAGCTTCAAAATGTAGCGATTAAAAACTCAAACTAAAAAATTAATTCAACATAATAGGTGAAAAATTCACTTGCACAAAATATTCATAGGCTTTTTCCCCCCTTCCTCTTATACTTAGCAAAGGGGTAAAAAGTATTAGAAAGTAGACCATGGAAAAAATATATAAAGAAAAACAAAGAAATTCACTCAAGAACAGTAACTCTCGACTATTTCTAGATTCTACAGAAAATATATGAATTGATCAATATGACTTTAATCTTGTGTTGAAAGATGACCTGAAACAAAAATTATCATTAACCTCTCCTGATCCAAAAGTGCAATCAACGAATCTGGGCAGGAGAACAGAGCAATCCAGAAGCATCGGCCCCCACAACTGAAAGTTCACACACAGTGCATAGCTGCCCCTCCTGGTTTGGTACAAAACGGGAAGTACAATATGGGCAAGAGACATCCTTCTGTCCACGGTAAATGGGCACATAGGTTGCCCCACAAATTACAAATGGGTTTCGGAAATCATAGTTTAACTCCGTGGCATCAGTCATATTCCTTTCTGCAGCAGCCAGCACTTGCCTTGCCGTCTTAGCTTGGTTTTCGATGCTAGGATTGGTCTCGAGTAGTCTCCTGGCGAAGTTACCAGCTGTGGCAAGGTTCTTTGCTTTGTAGCAGACAGTCATTGCATTCAACAAAGCTAGCCTCAAGTGAGGTGTCTGAAGATTGCAGTGGGTGAAATATGCTGCGAGTTCCTGCTGGCGTGCTGGATTGTCCTTCATTTCCCTTCTTTTCAGCTCCATCTGCAGAGCCAGAACATACTCTTTGACTATGATTATCAATTCCTTTACATCATCCACTTCCCTCCTTGACTCAACGACAATCAAAGGGATTGTATGGAGAATATTGGCAAATGTCCGAAGAGCCTCAGTGAATTTCCCAGCAGTTGTTGACTTATAACCAGCTTTGAGCTTTTCATCTAATTGAGATAATTTGTAAGGAAGTGCCGGTGGGCCTCTCACATTTGGACTAGACGACTCTGTCCAACCCCTTTCAACAGCAAGTGGTACAACTGGAGCGGATGAAAAGGCACGCAGATACGAGTGACTGGCAGAATGAAGATCTAGGAACATGGATCTCAAGGGGGCAAAGTTTTTTATCCCAAGCTGCCTGTTCAGTAATCTCATTGCAGTATCAAAATTGCCAGCAGCTGCATGATCAGCAGCAAGAGATGATCTCTGAATCCATATCTGGCTAACTGCCATCCCAGGTGTTGGGGCCACAAAAACTGAAGACCGTGTACTGACAGAAGCTTTTGGAGTGTCTGCTTCAGGGGGGAGCTCTAAATCTTCCAGCTCCCATCCACCCTCTTCATCACCTTCTTCAGCCACCTCTCCATCATCCAAAATTGCAGCAACATCTCCATTTTCCAATCCATCAACATCCAAGCCAATATCCTCAACCCAATCACCTTCAGGAGCATCATCAAACTCTTCTTCATCAGCATCTTGATCGGCATTTCTAAACCCACCATCAAATATGCCTCGCATGACCCTAAGGAGCGGCCAATCACCACAACACAGTACAGGTGATGGAGGTATCAAGAGAGATGGTACTTTCCCCTCGGGCAAAGATGGAACGTTGTCCCCCAGTTCAGCTGCAAGTCTTTCAGCAACGTCATGTAGCCCATGGGTTGATGCAGTGATATAAGCAAGAGGCAAGTGGCCCACATTCTCCAAGATCTTAACACGCTCTCGAATATCACCCATATATAAGGCATTGTGAAACTGGCCCATGACATCATTCTTGACTTCAGCAATTTTCAACATCTTTGATAGTTTCTCTACATTACCAGTGATGAGATATAGGAAAGATAATCTTTCAAAATTCTTGGTCCTCTGATATGCATACTCCACTATACCAGCATTGCCTTGTCGAAGAGCTTCAACTCCCAATCGGTACCAGTGATCTTTCTCATCAATTGCTGTAGCTGATGCAACTGCAATTTGAATGTTCCCACTCTCTATAGCCAAATTGAACCGAATTCTCTCATCTTTCACAAAATGAAGGGCAACCTCAGGAAATCCTTTCTGTTGTAGATAAGCAATCATAGCTTGTCCACAAAGTTGTGAATTCTTTATCATGTTCATAACATGGTCATACCTTTTCTTCAACAAGGAAAGCTTAAAGATATACTCTGTAGCATCGATGGTTATAGCTTTGTTTTTCCCATCCCGGCCCAAGCAGAAGATGGTATTTCCAACAACCTTGGTGATATAGATTGGGACGTCCAGTGTTTTTATTATCCCACTGTCTCCATTTGGAAGGCAGTATTTGATATGATTTAATGTTGTGTAAATAAAAATACCATTGTCATCCCAGGCTCCGCTTTTTACACGGATTGTCTCGTGGAGGGTGCATTGATGCACCAGCTTCTTGCTAGCAATGACAATTGCATGTTTGCTGAGTAAAGCAACACTGTCGTTGTTCTCATTAGACCAGACTACATACTTGATGAAAGGGGTCTGAAGATCGCCAAGAACAATCCTCTGCTGAAGATCAAATATAAAAACCCTATCCTCAGACCTACAGAGCAAGTTTCCTGTTCCGGCATAAAATATAGCATCGGTGGCAATCGGGAGCACACTCTTTTTAACAAGCTCGTTCTTCAGGTTTTTTAAAAGGACTTGGTTGCTGCTTTTTTCAAGCACGGCAAACCTATTCCGAGCCACAAAGACTGCTGATCCTCCAAGACCTTTCTTTGGTTCTTGCATATCACCCCTACCAAAACTGTCCTTAATTGTGCTATCCTTGGATATGCAGTACAACTCATAAGATCCACCGTCCACGTCTGAGCAGAGAAGAATTGCATTTTCAGTAGGACTGTAGGAAAGAGTCTTGGGACTTTGATTCAGGCTTAAAGAACCAGGTCGCCGAATAGTAAGTACTTGTGTCTCTCTCTGTGTTGAAAATTCATAGAAACGCAAAAAGCGGTCTTTGGTGTAGAACAAAGAATCATTACTAACCGCGAAGGCGGGCCTTTCTCTCTCCAGCTTGAAGACTATCATGCCACTATCATGACCAGCTGCCAACAGATTCATTTCAGGATGTGTTGAAAGAATCCAAAATCGGTCATGTTCCCTGCGGAAGGTTTGAATACCAGTCCTCTTTGTTGCATCCCATACTCGAATACTTTTATCCTCAGAATTTGACACAATGATGTCCTGTTTGGCATGGAACATAACACATGAAACATTATTCATGTGCCCTCTCAAAGTATCCACTTCCCATGCCTTAGTGTCTGAAAACAGAGAATAAATTTAATTAGGGAATAGAGGTCACTCTAACAACTCATTGTTTTTATTTTTCGTTAACTGCATAGTACTACCTCCGTCCTTATATGTAAGACCTTAACCAATGCACAATAATTAAGAAAAATTGTTATACATTAAATCTGTCAACAATTACATTCTCTTTCCAAAGTTATCCTTCAATTATTAAAAGAGATAAATTGTTAATCACTTAATCTTTTAATTCTCTCCATTTAATTATGGATACTTTTGTGAAATATCATTAATATACCTTGTAATTTGAAAAAGTTCTTATAAGGGACAAAAAATTTACAAGGGGGTCTTACATACAGAGACGGGGATAGTATAGTAATAAAGTTAATATGTACAAAAATGCATTGCATGAAACGTTTTGCTGCGAGCAATACACAAGCTCCTCTAAACACTGTTGTATGAATATTTGTAACAACTGGTACAGCATCAAGACAATGCATGGAAGCTTGATAAAAAAAAAATTAAAAAAACGATGCATGAAAGCCCAGTGAGCTGAACTTTAATAGACAAAATCGAAAGTCATTAATATTTTCAGATATTCGTGATTCAGGCAGCGTAAAGTAAATAACAAGGTTTCATATTACCATTCATCCTCCAAAGTTTCACTTGACGGTCATCAGCTCCTGAGACAATAAGAGGCAGTGTAGGATGAAAAGCAGCCCAGTTGACACCCCGGTCATGACCTTCCAACACATACTTAACAACTGCATCGACGCCACCAAAAAGATCCGTGTTCATCTGACTCAATCGCAAAATATCATCTGAAGGAGGTCCAGCCTTCCTTTTGAGAGAACCAATATCCCAAACACGAACAGTCTGATCCAGGGAGGCTGACACAACAATATCCTCTTTTGGATGGAATGAAGCACACATAACATAATGGTTGTGCCCAGTTAAAACAGATATACAGGTACGTGACTGCCAATTCCAGATGCGAATGGTTTGATCATCACTAGCACTCACAATCCATGGGTTCTCATGATGAAATTGCACTGTACGAATATAATCAAGGTGTCCTAGAAGAGTGAATAAGCACCTATGCATCTTATAGTTCCAGACCTTAATCTTGTAATCATCCCCTGTCCCAATAAAAAGTATAACAATCAATAAGCATGAAATTGCATAAAGTAAAACCCTCTCCTTCCAATGTGCAACAATAATTTAATCCAAAATTATATTATGGGAAATGCTAAAAAGTGCCCTTCGGGCATTGGATAAGGAAGCAAAAATAGAAAAATTGTGTTGAAAAGTGGTCAAAAGTGGTCAAGTCAACTTGTAAAAAGTTTAAAAATTGTTGTTTCCAATGTAAAGTTACTAATTTTGGTTACCTTAACAAGTGCCTGCGGCGGGCACTTGTTAGCATGACCATTATATTATTTGAACATCAAAATACTGACATCGTATGTGTTTATCTATATATCTCTCTTACCTTTCAAAAATACACACAAAAACCAAAGAACAACATATTCAACTTCAAAATCTTGATGTCGAAAAAATCATTTGTCTTTAATTTATTCATTTTTGGTAGGATTTCTCTTCAATTTATGGTTGTATGTGACACACCAAGATCTCCTCCACACGAACTGACAAGTTAAACTTACAGAAAACCACACTAATATACACACAATCATTAGAGATTTCATGCACCAGAACCAATGATTTGTTAAAAGGTCATGTTGATATTGGTTACTAATTTCCAGATCCAAAGCATTTAAATCACACCAAACAGATCTTATTCCCTATAAAAATAAATAAATCCCAAACAACTCTTGAAGACATATAAAGCATAGCCCATTCTTAGTTTCACACACCTCACGGTCACGGCATAGGGTGTCTTTGTTTCAGCTTTAATAAACTAGATTGTGTTAAAAAATCTAGAGATTTTTTTTAAAGATTTAAAAAAAAAATCTGAAGCTCTTTCTGTTTGTTTACAATCCATAAAGATCACTTTTTTAAAAAGAATGATTTTTAACTTGTTCACGTGCTACCTCCTTGTTTTTGAAAAAAATTGATTTTGGGAATATTGGGAAAAACCCAAGTCCCAAATCGGATAGATAAGACTCTTGATAAGAGTTTATAAGAGAGGCACTCCTCACCTTACAAGCCGGTTTTATACGGATGAGTTAGGCCCCAATTTCAACATGGAAAAGCTAATCCTAATAGCTTTTCATTTTAGAGTGAAAAACTATTTTTTCTATAAAAATGACAAAAGTGATTTTAAAAAAAAACAAAAAACTGATTTTTAGAAACAAACACACCCATAGTATCCTTTCAAAACCCTGGGACAGATGAGGAACAAAGGTGAAGAGTTACAAGAATTAGCGTCCTGGGACAAATAAGGAACAAAGGTGAAGAGATACAAGAATTAGCAGATATAAGATAAGCATTAAATCCTTATCCTTATATATTACAAAATGCAGACAAGCCAATCCAAGGTATCACACACACAATTCCTCAAAACCTATAACATTTTATCAGTTTAGATTGTGAAATAGAAAATTCCTAAAAAGGTAGAAATTACATCAAAATTCCTGTAAACTTATAATAATATCAACATTTCATAGGTTGCGAGATAGAAAAGGCCTAAAAAGATAGAAATCACATCACAGTTCATCTTAACCAATAAGATTAAGATTTCGTCAGCTCAGTATGCAAGATCTAAACAGAGAGGCAGTTTGTAAAACAGAACTCTACACATACCAAAACAAGTTTAAGTGGATCCCACTAGAATTTACAACGATACATACATCCAATGCAACGCAAATTTTGCCATGAGTGGAGATGTAAAGGTGGTATACATTAATGAACAACAAAAGTGAAGAGATGGAAGAATTGGTAGAGATAAGCGTTAAATCATTATGTTGAAAAATGCATCAAATCGTTTTAAGACAAGCCAATATGAGGGATCACACACCTAGTTCCTCTAAACCTATTATATTAACATTTTTCAGTTTAGTATGCAAGATCTAAACAGCGAGGCAATTTCTAAACATAAATCTCCACATACCGCAAAAAGTCTAAGCAGATCACAGTACAATTTACATGAATACGTACATAAATCCATTGTAACTCAAATTTCGCAATGAACATAGATTTAAAAGTAGTATACAAGTACATTAATTATAAGTGCCTTCAATTTATATATGTATACGCTGAAAACAAATAAAAACAACAAGAAAAGATGCAAAAGTAACAGATCAGAGTAAATTTGAAACGAGGATTGCGAAAAATGTACCTCCAGATACAAAGAGAGGTTGAGAATTGTGAAAATGAACGCCACGAACAGGTCCATCATGTTCGTCGAATCGATCAATCAATGTCCCCATTCGATAGTCCCATAGCTGGATCACACCACTGTGAAGACTCGCAAGTATCCATGGTCTCTTGCTGTGGAAACTCAATCCCTTCACTCTGTTACTTTTCGTCTCGAATTTCGTTAACATCTTTCCCTCTGCACGATCCAATCAAATTCATCACAATTTGAATCAGATGCAAAAACACACACACAGGAAAGAATGAATCGACATTGTTATTGAATCGAATTGCAAAGGAATGGAGAGAGATTACCTCAGATCTGATTGCGATGATGAGAGATGGTGAAACGCAAACACGATCGAGTTCACCGACAGAGATGCATATATGTGAAGAGAGAAAGAGTGAAAGAGAGAAAAAGAAGATACACACTTCTCTATTTTCAGATTAGATCTGGTTATGGTGTTAATTTTTGAAGAAAAATGAATAATAAGAGAGAGAATAGAGTGGAATTTTGTAAGTGAGTGCGTAGTGATGATCCAAAATATTATGAAATGTTTATAAAGTAATCTTACGTTTGTAAGTAAAACTTTATTTTATTTTTTTGACGATTTTAATATTGGTAGTAAAATAGTAAAAACAAAAATTGATGAAAAGTAAAATAGAAAATTTTATGCTGCTAGAGGGAAAAGAGAAAAAAAATGGTATAATATTTTTCTAAGATTATTTTTTTAAAAGATAGTAATGTTCATCTTTAGATTGTTGTTTAAAGGAACATAAAGTAAAGTTTCATTTTGGATTTTGTTATTTGAAAACTAAGATATCTTTTGTAAGGAGTGAATACCCAAATTCGTTCTTGGATTTTCACGAATCGGACAAAAACGTCCCCCAATTCATCGAAATGCACGTTTTGTCCCTGAATTTAACAAACGTCCGTCAAAATAGTCATTCCGTCCAAATGCTCCGCTAGTGTTGTAGAGTTGTCGTCCTGGCTTGTTGTCTTGTACACGTGTTTACAGGGACCAATTTGATTCAAACGCAAAAAAATTCGGTTGTACTTTTGAAATTCAATTTTTTATATTTTCCAAATTTACCCTTGTAATACCTATACCTTTCCATTCTCTCATTTCAGTCAGAACATCAAATATGTCCCTGTCTGTTCTCCTTCCCGCTAAAACCTTCATCATCTTCATCAGCATCATCTCCGGCGAGGAACGTCGCAAAAGATTCAGTTTTGATAGAAGATTTAGTCGTTTCATAAGGTAACGTCGTTCATGTTCGTTTTCCATTCAGTCATCACTACACCATTTATCCTTTATAGCAACAATTGAAAAATGGTGCTAGAACTACGAAAGTTGTCGCCTAAAAGCATAGGGGACGTTTTCCAAGGGTCTCCTATGCGAGCGTCGCCTATAGTCTATGGGGACGTTTTTTCATGATCTTTGGGCACACTTTTTCAAAACGTCGCCTAAACCATAGGAATAGGGGACAATTTTTTGGTGAACTTGAGGGGACGCTTTTAAATGTTGCCATAGGTTGCTACAATTAATAATTGTAGCCTTAAATGTGAATCTTTATGAAAACATAAAAACGTCCCCATAGCTGTCATGCACATTTTTAGTGTGTCTTCATAAAATATTACAATTTTCCAATTATTTTAGAAATGTATCATGGCTTAAAGGCAATATTAAAATTGTCAATTATAACTCAAACAAGATTGAATTTACCAATACATCCACAAAAGTTGTAATATAATAAAATAGTTCAAACATTAATTCAACACATAATAGTAATCAAAATGTCGAACATTACTTAATGAGTTTAATGCTTCAAAGTATGAGCCTAGCAAAATAACAAA
>Ga0315915_1000314_pt1 | contig 45826 bp, 30 predicted proteins | sample MpolbnodulesMG_FD_207738 | JGI IMG/M metagenome (GOLD analysis project Ga0315915, IMG submission 207738) | Medicago polymorpha root nodule microbial communities from Los Angeles, California, United States - branched nodules | ecosystem: Host-associated > Plants > Roots > Nodule | place: USA... | reverse complement strand
TTATACTGTAACAAACTTGTAATATACATCTCGTTGTAATTTCTGCCCCTGTCCTCCTTTTGTTTTTTGAAAAAATTGATGATGATGCTTTGTCTTTTAGCATTAGTAGTAGAACTGGCATATAAAAAAAATTAGGAATCAAGGTTAATTGGTTTTCGTGAAGGAAAAAAATATACGATTTTGCAAATATGGAAAAAGTGGTAGAAGAAGAGGTCTGTGATAGAGAATGTTTGTCACCGTCTTCCTTACTCAACCGCTGATGATGGTGCATACTATCTCCTCCTTGTTGTGTGGCCGTCGAGATCAAGGAATCGCCTAATATCTCAAAATAAACTTTGAATATGAAAGAAATTGTGAATCAATTATAATTTCAAATAGAAATCAAAATATAAGATATGAAAACAATATTTGAAAATTAAAAATTGATATGTGAATCTACCAAGTTTAAATCATATTATCCAAAGCAAATACAAATCCAAATCCTTATTTTACAAGGTAACAAATAATGGCTAAAATGGCATAAGAATATCAAAACTACTCACGTGCCTGTTTTTCCGCTCTTTTTATTGCGCTAACGTTTGAAAATTATGAACGGTGTTTTTTTATGAAATTTTAATTTTGATTAAAAATATATATGTTTTATGTTTTCAAATTATAACAAATCAAACTAACAATGATTATATATTTCAATGAAACCAACGATATAACAAAAATATATAATCTAAATTCTTATGTTTTTATTGACAACAACAACGATCTTTATTATAGAAAAAGTTGTTGTTTAAAGGTATAATTGGGATAATGGAAAAATAAATATATATACATTCATCTAGTTTGTTACACTTTTTAAATGATAAAGTAAAAAACTGAACATTTGTGTTTGTTACATTTTTATTTTAATATTTAAATTTAAATTCATTGTTATCTATTTATTACATGTGTTATTGGTATTGAAAATTGAGGATATTTTTGGAAGGAAAAATCCAACCTAAAAGCGCTGAAAGAGGTAATTTTCTTTATATATAGTATAGATATACCAAAGATTTAATTTGAAAATAAAACTGAAGGATTAAGTCATGTGAAATAAAAGAACCAGAAGATTTGACTTGAACTGTGAAACTACCATATGCTCATGGATCAAGACGTGTCCTTGGATCAATTGATCAAAATATATACATAATTGATCAAAAAAATATGCTCTCGGATCAAAGCAAAAAAAAAAACTTCTAAATTATGATCCGAAAACATCTAGCCTATTTGAATCCTTTGAGATAAAAAAAATTAGCACCAATGTGAACTTATTTGAAGACTTTTGGCAAACCAAATTCACCAAGGATTCACAGGAAACAACAAAAACTGAAATAGCTAAATTTAAGAGATCTAATAACTTCTAGATTTGAATAACCGAACGCTAAATTGAACCAACCAGATTGAAAATAAACATAGTATTATCAAATTTTAAACCGAAAGGCATCTCTTACTTATACACTATAGTCAAATTATGTTCCTAATTTTTTGGTAAGGAATATTAAATTGCCGCTAAATTGTTTCATGCATATCAAAATGTCCTATTTTTATAGAAAGGAATAAATAAATCGTTTCCCAATATGCAATCTTTTCCCACTTAACAAAATTTGCTATTTTTTATGAAAAGGAATAAACAGATAAGTTCCTTCTGATGCAATCCTTTCCTACATAACAAAATGTGCTATTTTTTTTATGGAAATGAATAAACAAACCCCTTCCTACTCTAATGGTAACCCGTCCCTCTTCTTTAATCAAAGAAAGTTTTCAGTCCCTCTTCTCTTCTCTCTCACTCTGACCTAACCCTCCTCTCTCTCTCTCTCTACGATTCTTAAAACCATGACTACTTCTTCTCTTTTTCTCCACCCAAGCCTCCCTTATGAGTCACGATCTCCGATCTCTTTCCTCCATCTACCAAACTCTGATAGCTCTCTTTCCATTATGAACACAGATTGCCGCCTCCGAAAAATATATTTGTTGCACCGATCCACGTACATCTCGCCGACTCTGCAACTACTGTCGCAAGAACAAATGACCTTCGTAACTGTCACTAGTAACTCACTTTCTCCCACCGATTCATGTTCATATTGATTGTGTGAATTTTGCTAATTTCGAATTTGACATCAGGGTTTGAAAATCATTGATTTTGATATGTGATTGTGTGAATTATAGCTTTTTCTTCATTGTTAAAATAGTTTTTGTTCTTTATTTCATTGTTAGTTGTTGTATTTTGTTTCTTTCTCTGTGTTTCAATCTCTATTCAATACCTTGCAATCATGCTACTTCGTTGTTTATGTTCTTCTACTTGAATTATGGATGAATTTCTGAACGTTTTTTTTTTAATTCTTACCTTTTAATGTTTTGAACTCTTTTATGATCGATAAAACTTTCATAGCAACCCTTTCAACAACAACGATGAACAGAGATAGGTGATCTGAAACAAACAACAAGATTAGCGGCGGCTAATTTGGTTCTTCCTCAACCGGTATCTTTATGCCTCTAGTTCTCTTCAGATGGGGGAGAAGAGAATGTTTGTCGTGTACAATATATTGGAGACCATAGCCTCTTTTATATTAGATGACCATTAGGGTTTCCCATTATTCCTCTAACGGCCATCCAGACATTCACTCATTGAGTCCGTATCAATTAATTAAATATTTAATTAATTCTAGTTCTAGTTATAAATCTAATAGTCTTATTACTTAATTTGATCACTAATCAATTAAGGCTCACAATTGATAAATAGTTATATTAATTATTATTACGATATTTTCCCACATAATAACATTGAAATATAATAAAATAATAAAATATTCCAACATTTAAAGCGTTATAAACAGTGACGGAGCTTAGTATGGGTTGAGGTGGGCCACGGCCCACCCAAAAAAAAATCTATAGGGAAATTAAAAAAATACCCTTGGCTTATTTTATTTTTCTCAATGGCCCACCTAGACTTTCCCCCCTTCCTCTGTTACACGTACATGATGACATCTCACCATTACGTAATTTTATATGTATTTTGATCACATTTTGGAGTTCACAAGACAACTTAAGCAGCAAGAAAAGCAGAAAAACTGAAGAAAAAACCAAGATACCAAACATGTCACGATTCAGACAAAACATGACACGATTCCACAAGGCCAAAACATGCATTCGACATTGGCCAAATCGTGTCACGATGATCAAAACGTGACACGATTCTGGAAACCCTAATTTCTATGGGTTGTTACACAAGGCAAAAACGTGTCACGATTTACTTAAATCGTAACACGATTAGGTGAAATTCTGAGCCTATTTATTCTGAAGTTTAATCTGAAACAAAGGGTGACGAATTCTGGAGAGAGAGAAAGTGCGATTTGCAGACCTAGAGACTGAAGAACGAGGCAATTTCCTCCATTCTTTACAAGTTTATGTATGTTTTAATTCTTTCATTGATTATGCTATTTGTAAACTCAATTATGAGTAGCTAAATCTCTTAGAGATTATGTTTGAGATGATTCTTTGTAACCCTAATTGAACCATGTTGCTGTGAAACTCTATTTATTGTGAATGACAATCTAGTTTTTATTCAATTCAATATTTCTTAATGCTTTTTATATCCTGATCAAATATAAACATGATTTAGTGAGAACGAATGACTGCTGACCCTAGCTTTCGACTTAGACCTAATTGAATTGATTTAATAAACATGGTTAGTCTAGGAATGAATAATCGTTTGTTAGTGATATTAGGTTAACGTGCTTAAACCTTCAAAGATTATTAGACCACCTAAGGAATTAGGGGTTGTAGTTTGAGAAGAGGGTCCTAACTCAAGGGATTGATTATGACTATTTTGTTAACTATCGTGGAACTAGAGAATCATTCATAAGAATAGGTGCAGTATACCAATTAGGGGAACATCAATGATTCGAAAGACCTAGTCTCATCTCTCTCTTATTCTTTAAAACCAATCTTTATTTTATGTTGTTACTTTTATGCAATCAAACCAATCAACTGCCTAGTGGCAAAACAAAATAACCCTTTTTACATCCTAAATAATAACGTAATAGAATTGTTGAGTTTAAAAACAGTCCTTGTGGGAACGATATTTTACTACTTCGATAGTTTTTGGTACACTTGCCAAATTTCTATCAATACACAAAACAAAACTTCTTTCCTCTTCCTCTGTTACGTGACCTACAAACCCATTAACCATAACCTTCATTTTTGGCGGCCGATTGTCAGTTGTCACTCATTCCGGCCGCGTCACCTCCATCTTCACTGCCGGCGCCGACCACTCCAGCACTCCCTTCTCTCTCTCATTCAGAGATGAATCAAGGAAACCATTTTTCTTTTTGACTCAGACTTTCCAATCCAAATTGAAAGATAATTTCTTGGTGATTGTTAATTTTCTTTTTTATTTTAGAATTTAAAGGTGTTTGTTTGCTACTAAGATTGGTTGTTGTTTGTTATTGTTGATTGATGATTGCTACTATTACGAAGTTTGAATGTTAATTAATTTCTTGTTTGTTGATTGTTGGTACTTGGTAATTGAATTTTGAAACTACAATGTTATTTTGGTTATAGCCTTTTATTCAAGATTGTTTGTTTTTGGTGCTTTTGCTGTTCTGTGATACCGTGGATTCAAGGCTTGAAAATTGAAATTTAATAATCAATACAATGTGACTGTTTTTCACATAAGGTCGGTAAAGGTGTGCACACACATGTATATACATATGTATGAATGAGTTTTCTAGATTAATTTTTAAAGCCTAGGTTCATACACTAATGTATGTATATATGTGTATAAGAGATGGTGGATTGTGTAACAATATAGCTTGTTAAAGTATCTGATAACATGATTTTATGCTTGTGTTAACTTGCTACTAAAATGCTCCATAGATGTAGAAATTACATAATAGTTTGAAGTTTAGTTGAAGAAGCTAACTGAGATTTATTTATCATCCCGATATGAAGAAATCAACTTGTGTTAACTTGCTACTAAAATGATAGCATGACAGTTTATATAGAAAGGGAAATTACTGTAAGTATTAGTTCTGTGTTAGTTATTGATGATTTCAAGTTAGTTGGATCGCGTAACGACTTATTTTAATTTTCTAAGGTATGTAGTTTACTTTTTTTGATGAAACTTCATGCTTAGCGTTTATTACAACAGAAAAATTTATGTTTATATATTAGAGTATATTTTGCGGGCCCACCCCCGAAATTTTTTCTAGCTCCGCCACCGGAAGCAAAGTTACATAAGTTCTCCAAGCGCTTTTATGGACCATTTTGTGTGATGGAACGAATTGGTCTCGTGGCTTACAAATTGGAGCTCCCTTCATATTAAAAAATCCAGTGTATTTCATTGTTCCCTCCTCGAACCTCACTATGGGAACTAACCAATTACGCATATGATATCTTACCACCTGACTCATTGGAGAATCACCCTCTTGTACAAACTTTTACCAACTTAGACTCAAGGGAAGTAGTTGCTAACAGAGTCGCTCGTCGTCAAGTGTTGGTTCAATGGCACAATTTGTCTCCGGATGATACATCTTAGGAAGATTGGGGAACCTTTTCCTCTGCCCACATCCTTGAGGACAAGGTTGTCCTTTATGGGGAAGGTATTGTTACGTGCACCCTACTACTACATAAGACACCTAGAAAGAACCAGTTAATGAGGCAAGTCCAATCTACAACATGCCCAATCACACTATTAAGCTCCCTGCTGCGCTGAATGATCACATGGTTTATAAGTTAGAGTATTACTTTTATGTGTGAGCCTAAATCTTTTGTCCAAATCTCGCAATCACTTTCTCCTCATCTAACTACGTGCTATTGGGTAAACTTAATCTTGGTAATTAATAAAGTTAAAACTATACTTTTTCAAGAAAATAAAGTTAAAACTGTATGGAGAGTTCACCATCTATTTATGTCCTACAAGATTCAAAAGATTAATCTTTATAGTTGCACTTAGAATATATTAGATTTAAAACAAATGCAACTAGATATATTTTCATCAATTTTACTAACTAACTATTTTTTTTAGAGAACTAACTAAGTATTTTTGTACAATCATTTTTTAACAATTTTTGTGACAATTTTCTCTCGCATACTCACATTATATTTTTAAGGGAAAGCTAACAAGTGCCCTAAGAACACCTTTTAAGAAGTCTAAAGAGGAAATCTTATGTTGGAAATAGTACATTTAATGCATTGAAACTTTAAAAAGTAACATTTTCTATTTAAAATTTATCAATTATTTCTATTTTTGTATCCTTAACAAGTGGTTTAAGAGCATTTGTTAGCTAAACCCTATTTTTAATTTTTTTTCTCCATTGTTTTGATTTTTGTGTAAATGCTTACTTTTTTCTTTTATTTATTAATTAATCGTTGATCAATTTTGGCAAAGTGTGTGTTTATTAAGCAGAACATATTAGGGGCCGTTTAGATTAGCTTATTTTTAGAGCTTATATAAAATAGTTTATGCAAATAAATAAGTTTTTTTTGTATTATTTATAAGTTTTTAAGGTGGTTTATGAAAAAACTTAAGAGGACACAATTTTCGTTAGTGAGAGCTTATAAATTAAAATAAAAGCTTATTTATTTATCTAAGTTATTTTTCATAAGCTCAAAATAAGCTCAAATCAAACGGGACCTAAATTACCCAACACCGCTTATATGAGATGAAACATGTCTCTTCTAACTTAACAAGGTCTGGGTTCGAATTCAGCTTTGTGAGAGTTTGCCGCCCATTTGAGTCTCGAGAGTTTAGTCTTTGCAGTTGCGCGCGGAGGACACTTGTTTTAAAAAAAAAAAAGAAATTAAATTAGTTTGGCATTACGTAGATTTGATAGGAAGGATTTAGAGTGCGCGGCACCGTTATTCAGTTGCGGTTCTCTTCGTCTTTATTCAAGCTATGCATTCTCCGTTTTCTCATTTCTTTCGAATCCAAATTCAAAGGTAAACCTTTCAATCTAATCACTTATTATCATTCATTCTCGCTAAACAAATCATTTCTTTTTTCTTGTTATTTAATCAATGCTATTACTCTCTTTTTCAATGCATTCTTCGTTATTATTTACTCTAAGAGTGAGTGAGATCAAAACAATGTGTTGGATTTTGTAATCTTCTATTATTTCAACAGCTCAAATTTCACAATTTCGCGGTTAAGTTGTTAAAACACTTCAAATACATGATTAATTACTATCAGGTCTTAAAATTCATTAACTAACTTCGTTGGCCACGAAATTATACATGATTAAACATAATTTTCAGGTGTTCAAATCTACCATCAATTACAATCAGGTGTTGGAACTCATTAACCATAGATATAACTTCGGTAATCATGAATTTCGACATGATTAACCATCATTTTCAGGCATTCAGCTACATGTAGATTTAAACACCTTCAAATTGTGGTTTCAAATCTATGGTTAATGAAGTTACATTGGTGGTTAATGAGTTTTATAACCTAGTATACCAATTAACATGAATGTAATTTTAATTGTTTTAACCACTTAAAAGTTGTCGCGAAAGTTGTCTAAAATTGTTTGTTCTGTTGTGTGGAATAAAATACTTACTACACTCTTAGTTATACATTTTTTTTCTTTCCGTTTCAGTGATTTTATGGCGTTTTATAATTAGTATCCAAGTATTCGTCATACTTTGAAGTGATCAAACGCATTTTGAAACCAGTTGTGACTGTCGCATCAATGGTAGTCGAGGCTCTTGTTCCTCTGCTTGAGTACGATAGGCAAGCTGCCAATGAAGATTATTTAGCTTCATTTGGCAATGAAGCCAAGGAGCAAGGGAATCATAAAGTCCACTTCTCCACCAAGGATAACTTGCAGAATAGGGAACTTTGGACCGATGGGCTTATTTGTGCTTTTGAGTTCATCCGTGGATCTCGGAAGACTCATCCCTCAGCAGCAGTTAAAGAAGTGGCCCAGAAGAAGGGTTTACAAGGCAATCAAATTAATCCATTGAAAAGAAGTCCTAGTAGAAATGGAGTTCATGAATTACCTTTACCGGTAGATGAATCAACTAGAGGGTTGGATCTCGAAGATTTCGATAACAATAACTGTTTTGGTAAAGAGGGTCTTCCAAGAAGTTACTGGAAACCAATTGGTTGGGCCAGAGTTTCTGAACTTGTCCAGGCTGTGCATAGTGATGCTAGCTGGTCATCACAGCTACATGATTTCGCTGATGATGAAACTGATGTTCCGGTTGCAGATGTAGCAACTCCTTACTGGGAAAGGCCAGTGGGTCCAATCTGGTGGTGTCATTTGGATGCTGCTGATCCATATGTTACTACATGGCTTGCTAGTTCTCAGTGGTTACATCCTGCTATTAGCATTGCTTTGCATGATGAAAGTAGGTTAATAAGCGATCGAATGAAACACCTGCTGTATGAGGTAAATAAACTTGTTATTAGTTATACATGAGATTGAAATTCACAAATTTTTGTTTTAAAAGAACTCCAATTTGCTATTACCATTTTGCATTCGTTTGGTTCCGCGTCAATTCTAACATTCTCGTGTCACAAAGTCAATTTTGTCGTGATATTATGAAGCAAAATTTTGGAGCTTCACTCTGGTCGCACGTTTAAGCCCATTCCACCACAGGAGCTGGTATATTTGCCAATGTGTCCTTAGTGATATCTCGTGGTTTCTTGGGCCCTACCTGACACCTTCTTGGTTGCTATGTTTCGTTCAGTAAAATCAATGATTCAGTGTACAGTTGCGATGACATTCAAGTTTGAAAACAAGTTTTTGATTGACAGGTTCCTGTTCGAGTCGCTGGTGGATTACTGTTTGAACTTCTAGGGCAGTCTGCAGGTGATCCATTTGTTGAGGAAGATGACATTCCCATTGTATTACGAGCATGGCAGGCACAAAACTTTCTGGTGACAGTTTTGCATGTTAAGGGCTCTGCATCAAACATCAACGTGTTAGGCATTTTAGAAGTTCAGGTTAGTTAGCTTCACAAAGTTACTCTGACAATAATTTTGCCAAAAGCATTATTATTTTTTATTTTTTTATCCTTAGTTACCTTCAACTGTGTTTTGCAGGAACTTCTGGCTGGTGGAGGAGCTAACATTCCACGCAGCATTCATGAAGTTGTAGCACACCTAGCTTGTTGTCTTGCACGATGGGATGATAGGTTAATATTCTTTACATCTGGTTACCCACTTAGAAAATCTTTTGTTGGTTTTTGCAATTTGTATGATTAATCTTTGTTTTTTGTTAAGTACTTAATTACTTTTACTTTTTCTACTGGTATTTTACATTGGTATGATTTTCATATAGAAGATAAATATAGTCTTAAATGAAGTAATTAAAATTGCACCTCAACTACATTATTAAGAGTGTTGCTTTTTGACAAGACATTTTATTAAGGTGAAGGGTTGCAATTCTTGATATTAAATCTTCTATATGCAGATATACTATTTCTAGGGTCAATTGGTGGCTGAATGTGATTATAGATTTATATAGTATACACAGAGTGAAGGAAAGAAAAGTTTATTTTTCTTAATGAATATTCTAACATAAGAATATTGTCAAATTTGAAAGAATATACGGAATTGCAGTATCTACCGGTTCAGCATTGTTTAAGGGTCTGTTTGGTTCAACAAAGGGGAGGGATTTTAATGGAGGGGAGGGAAAGGGAGGGATTTCTTGATGTGATTGAAGTTTTCAAATTTTGTGAATAATAAATTTGTAACATCCTATTGTGTTCTTAAATCATACTTAGTTTGGATCACTTTAATATGCACTGCCATCCTTCTATTTGTTACTAATGCATATGATATCACAGGTTGTTTCGTAAACACATCTTTGGGGCTGCTGATGAAATTGAATTGATGTTTATGAACAGGTGATTGCATGTGCTTTGGACCATTAAACATAAGAACTTATGTGTAGCATAGGTGGTCATTTGATCCATTTTTGAATAATTTGGATATACAATGTGCTTTTCCTTCTTAGGAGGAATCATGAGGATTTGCATCTGCTTACTATAATATTGAACCAGGAAATAAGAAGATTATCAACCCAGGTAAATTTCGAGACCACAGAATGACTAATACTGTACTGGTTAAGCATCTTCCATAAACTTCTAATTTAGTTTTACAAATTGTATTGGTGTTGATAATGCTGGACAAAAATTTTATTTGGTCGTTGCAATGTGTTTCTTTGTTTTTGCTTTGGCTAATAGCATGCTTGCGAGTCCTTGGTTCATATTGTTGTATTGAAATTTAAGAAATTATTCGACTTCCCACCTCGTGCATCTTCTCGATCTATTTATTTTGCTAATTTTTTTGTTAGATAAAGTGATGCAGAAATTATGAATAATGTAACAAAAATAAAATTAAAACATAATTGGAAGCCAATGGGCTATATCATGAATTTCTCAGCTATTTTGAATGTGGTTGGTTCAGTCTTTTCAATATCTTATTTCTTTTCATTTAGTTGGTTGGTACTTCTCTTGTCACCATAAGAATGTTGTATAGAGTAAAACTTTACATGTCACACAAATTAACTGATTACATGGCTGTAGTAAGTAACTTTAAAGTGTTTATTATAAATCTGATTTTTAGATTATTTTTGGGTCCATAGTAATTATGTTAATTGTGTTTCTCTCTCTCTCTCTCTCTCTCTCTCTCGTATGACCTAGTAGGTTATAAGAGTGAAATGGTCACTCCATGCACGAGAGGAAATTGTGTTTGAACTTCTTCAACAGTTGAGAGGAAATGTAACAAGATCATTGCTGTCTGGAGCAATGAAGGGTACAAGGCAAATGATTGACGAGCAAGAAGCAGTTCGAGGTCGCCTGTTCACAATCCAAGATGTAATGCAAAGCGCGGTCCGTGCATGGTTGCAGGTATTGTAATCTCTACCGACTACTGAAATTTAATCTCTTCAATAGTTAGCTACAAATGTTTTATTGAATTCATTTATCTGATATTCGTTAGCTGAATACAGTTACTCACCAGTATAAGTTTGCAAAAGATTTATTTCGCAGTCACACTTGCGCTGGTATCTGCTTTTTTGCTTCCAACAAGGAAAATACATTAAACCAAAAATTGACTATTCTCTGCTTCTTATTTTAGGACAGAAGCCTCACAGTTACACATAACTTGGGAGTGTTTGGGGGTTGCGGTCTTGTCCTTTCCATCATTACCGGACTATTTGGCATAAATGTGGACGGAATACCTGGATCTGAAGCAACTCCTTATGCGTTTGTTCTTTTCTCTGTTCTCTTAGTTGTGTTGGGAGCAGTACTAATTGGAATTGGACTGCTTTATCTTGGGCTGAAAAAACCAATCATTGAAGAAAATGTTGCAGAGAGAAAAATAGAGCTTCAAGAGTTGGTTAAGATGTTCCAACACGAAGCAGAAACTCATGCGCAAGTACGGAAAACGGTGCCTCATAAAGATGTTCCTCAAGCTGCATCAGTTAGGCCACCAAATGGTGCAAGTCGTCGCTTCATGTTTTCAAAATTGTTCAATCGATAGATGTTTGTACTATGCCTTTTTTTCTTTTTGTTATGTCAATTAACGAGTTTGTCATTGAAGGGACTATCTTGGCCAACTCAAATAAATTGAAAAAGAAATGACAGCATGGTAGTCTTAATATGTAGAATTCTATTAACCTTTATTGATATTTTTCAGAAGAGGGTTAGATAATTTAGATGAAATTAATGAGAAATCTTACCGTTTCCTTTGGAAGTCTTACTCAGCCCATAAATTGCATTGCAACATCAGCAGAGAAGTACTGATGTAATGTAACTGACTTTAGGTACAACTTTAGCTTGCCATGGCTCAGATTCTTAGTGTACAGTACACCAAATCCATGTTTTTTAAGATGAGAAAAGTTTACAATTCATTTTTTTAACACTTTTCACGCGTGGCCTATTTTTTAACAACTCAGTACTTGTTCTTAAAAGGAGAAATTCTACCGAGGAGTAGTGGACCACGAAAAATGACCTAAAACTTGCAACAATGACTTATCGTATCAGCTGAAAATAGAGGCTCACACTGATATGATCTACCAATTTAAAAAAAAGAGAGAGAAAATGAAGATTGATGACTAAAAATTCAACTCATTTATGTCTTTTTATTTTTGTTAAACAAACACCGATTGAATCATCGTTTCATCTATGAAAATAAAGATGACCATGAACTTCTACTTTTGAAAGGAGACAATGGTCATAGCTGATACTTAATTGAATCATCATTTCATCTATGAGAATAAAGATGACCGTGAACTTCTACTTTTGAGAGGAGACAATGGTCATATTTGATACTTAATAATTTAAGTAATTTTCAAGAGTTGGTCCACCATTCGTCAAAGTGGGCATTTTAAAAAGCAATGTTAAGCAAGGGTTTTTGACCTCATTATTTTATTTTATAAAAAAATTAGTTTAATTATAAATATATAATATGACAATATATTATTAAGATTTGCACAACTTATTTCGTTATTGAAAAAAGCTTTTTCAGGGGTTTAATACTCTTGGTCAGGGGTTTAAATTTTGGACTCAAGAAATCTTTTTTCCAGGTTTTATTTTTATTATTATTGTGTTAATTTTTTTTAAAAGGCCTCGTTAAAAAAAAAAAAATCCTTTATGCCTCTTATTATATTGAGTCGGCACTATTTAAAAGTGGTAATTAATTTACGAGGCAAATTTGTGGTTTTTTTTTATTTTTATTTTTATTTTTTTAAATTGACCAATTATAAAAAGTGAATTGAAGTGTGTACTGTACAAAAGATCATGTAGCTAGTATTTCTCTTATCTGACAACTTTAGCTACTTTGACTTATATCATAAAGGGGTTCCTCTTCCATGTAGTTGGGGCAAAAGCAATACATAAACGGTAGCCATATGAAAGCCAGACGTTATAAATTATAGTTGGGGCATTAGAAATGAAAATTTGTTAAAATATCTTATATTAGTATATACTATATGATGATTTATTAAATAAACCTAATAATTAAATCAGTTGGCAGCAAGGAAATTAGCAACAGTTATGCATGAAGTATTCTTCAGAGCCCTACTACAAACAGCTTAACCACCTTTCCCCAAGTTTGACTTGTAGTTGAATGAACTTATGGTACTATAATTTGCTACCATTAATCTCCAACTCACATCTAATCAATGCACAATGCAGAAGCCTCTCCTCAGCCTTCTCTCCAGTAATGGAGAAACACATTCACTAAGTAAACCATTACTCAAGGATCAATATGTGCTTGATCTTGCTCCTCCATCATTGTCTCGATCAAATTCATCTCTTATCATCAATGAAGCAAGGAAACCTTCTTTTATTAACCTCATAGCCAACTTGAGCATCAAGAAAGCGAAGATTATTCATCGCTCGCGCTCTGCTCCATCAGTATTATTCACCAACATGGGAGTAGATTTTCATGAGCCGTCTGATCATGGATCTGCACATAGCTCCATAATAGTTAGGCTATGTTTCATTATTGTTTTCTTGTATGTGGCTATTGGGGTTACAGTGTATATGATCAGTGGAAGTTTCAAGGGTACTACCACATTCAGGCCTGTTGATGCTGTGTACTTTACAGTGGTAACTCTATGCACTATTGGATATGGAGATATTGTTCCTGATACCATATTTACAAAGATGTTTACATGTGCTTTCATTTTGGTTGGTTTCGGATTTATTGGTTTTATGCTTAATGAGTTGGTTGTACACATTTGTGATGCACATGAGGCATTCTTATTGAGCATGATGGATGAGGATAGATACAAGAAAATTCTGAGGACTTACATGGTTGATGAAGAGAAAGGAAGAATGAGGATAAGAACCAAAGTTTGTACTGCTTTGGTTGTTGTCACTGTCTGCATTGCTGTTGGAACAGTTACAGCACACTTTGTAGAGAATCTGAATTGGGCTGACAGTTTTTATCTCTCCATTACTTCTGTTACAACGGTTGGTCATGGAGATTATTCTTTCAGAACTTTAACTGGAAGATGTTTTGCAATTCTGTGGCTTTTGGTAAGTACATTCTCAGTTGCAAGGGCGTTTATATACCTCACAGATTACAGCATGCAAAAGAGAAGCCGCAAAATGGCAAAAATGGTTCTTCAGAAGAAAATAACCTTATCAGATTTAGCAGCTGCAGATTTTGATAATGATGGATCTATCAGGTATGCCTCAATGCTGGTAACATGATATAATATCTATCCTTGTACTTTTTCACTTTGAATGAATTACAGGGTTACAAAATTGAGATCTGAATTTCTGTCAGCATTAACCAAAACAATAAATGACCTTAGAAACTTTGAACCATCTGCAGCTGAAACATGAATCTCAGTTCAAATACCAATAGTTGGAATCTCAAGAAGCATATCGTCATTATTCCAGTATGTCTTTTTTACAATGTATTCGACTATATATTTTGCATCATAACTGATGCAGAAATTTATAATCAATGGAGAATACCGAGTTGTATTATTCATTCACTTCTCAGCCTTGAATAAACCATTGAAAGAGAAGATAGTTTCACTTTAGTACAAGAACATCAATCCTAATTACCTTTTAAGAAATTCTTGAAGAGCATTATGCCAATTTTTCCAACAAAGACAGAAAACGCATATTGCGCAGCTGATATTTGTTCTTAATTTTTTCAACTTTTATCACATATATCAGCTTCATTTTTGTTCACCTTTTACTTTTGTGCAGTAAGTCTGACTTTGTCATATACAAGCTTAAGCAAATGGGAAAGATTACTGAGATAGACATTATGCAAATTAGCAAGCAATTTGATTCCTTGGACCATGGCATGTATGGCAAGATAACTCTAGCTGACCTCATGGAAACCGTCTAATTCAACTATCTCTTCTATAAGTGTAGACTAGTACTGCAAGAGACCACCACTATTCAGGACTATGACCAGCAACTAAAACCTGTGATCATATCTTGAAGCCATAAAGTTAACCTTAATATTGGATCATCTTCTATTCTTTTTTAAGTCAAAGGGAAGTATCCTATGTTGAATCAAACTCCTCGCATATTTTTATGAGGATATGTGACATACCACTAAAGTCAGGCCTCTTCAATTAAAATATCTTATTCAAACAATGTATGCTTATTTTCACGATCTAGTATTGGTAACAACCTCTTGGATGTTATTAGTGCCGTATCTTGAAGTACCAATCATTTACTGTCATCTTCCTATGCACATAAACATGGATGTTCAGTGAATAGAAACACCAGGCGTAATTTTATTTGTAATGCTGAATCTATTGGTGTGCTGATGTGATGTCATACCTAAATGTAATAAGTATACATCAAATTTAGATTCTTGTGGTACTTTTCTGAATAAACTTTGAATTAAATTGTCTTACATACATTATGTTATCTCAAAGAATAACGAGAAAAAGAGAATATTCCTATCAACATGAATCAAAAATCTACTTATTGGTTTATTTCATCTATTCCTTCCCTTGTGAAGGTCGCAATGCCACATCTTGGATGTTGTGGGTCAGTCAAAAAGTGAATTTGTGAGAGTAGCAAAGCCCATAACCTAGGTTCTAACAGTTGCTACATCTAATACTTTAAGCGGTACTTTTCCTCCTCCCTTGCTACTTAAAACCCCCCCATACAAATGCACATCTGAACAGCACACATCCAGATGGTCAAAGTTTGATAGTTTTTCCGGATACATATTTCTATTGTTTTACAACTTATTAGGTTACTGAGCTTATAACAATTCAATCATTTTATTCACAAGGGGCCCGAGTTAACACACCTTGTTCCACACTAACATGTGCTGTCAGAATAAGTACCATAGTTCACAATATTGTTACCGTTTTGTGGTAGTGATATATTTATGTAGTCTATTGACAATACGAATACATTCATCTCGTTCTATGAAGGCAAAATTTTGGTAACCAGTCTAGAGCAATTGCAGCGACATTTGCACCTTTTCAGTTTTCATAACAATTAAAGTAAACATACTTAGGATTTTAGGGTACATCCCCATAATGGAATTACAAATTCGACAGATAAATTGATGGCAATAGCACGGAAACAAGTTATTTAGTCAGTCAGCAAGAATAAATGAGTCGACTCTAAACAATTATTATGGCAGGTGTTAACACAATTCACAATATCCCGGAAAAAAAAGAAGGAATTTCATCCATAGTTGCATAAGCTCATGACAACAGGTATCGAGAATGCCAAATCTTCGTATGAAGTATAAATTGATTATGACAATTCAAACATGTGATTTGGTATTGCAAGAAGCAAACATATGTGAAACTCGAAAGCCATATTTACGAACTCTAATAAAGCCACACTATTTGAAGGACTGGGCCACTAGGAGTAAATCAATACAAAGTAATAAAAAGCATCTCATATGTGTTTTTCCTGTTCCCACATAAAGTAATTGTGGGCTACAAGAAAATTGTGGCAGATTATTTTATGACTCAAGTTAGTTTTCACCTGGCAGTAGAAGCTTAGTTGAGCAAAGCAAAATTGATCAGATCCTCACTTTTGCTTCCTTGGCACTTCTGATTCTGCGAGTTAGAAAATTTGAGAAAAGCCCTGCGTTACTTTCCGCCTCTTATATGAATACTCTTAAAAATTATCTAAAATTAAAACAACTAGGAGACACCTAATCAAAATTAATTTTCATATCTAAATCTTCAAATGAAACGGTCTGATATATTGTTTGATAGAACTGAAATGCTGTACCTCTGTCTAATGCCATGGATGCTCTCAAGGAGTTCCATTGTTTGTTGCCATCTAGAATTCTTTGGTCTCTCTTCACTATCCAATACTAAAACCGAGACATTTAAAAAAGCAACTAGTTCAGTTTCAATCTCATGGAGCTTTTGATCTATATGTTCCATGAAATCCTCATATGAGGATATTTCTGACAAGCTGCTGGGTATGTTGTTTTCATTTCCAGTGGCGGTGCTAAGGGATCTCAGAAGATTCTCTGTCTCCGTATCATCCGGCGGATTCTCTTGACTTCCCAAAGAAATTTGCATATCTTGATTATCGCCGAATTTCATCCTATTAAGGTCAGAATCATCCTTAGGAGAATCTTTTAGAACTTCCTCCTTTGGAGCAACGATTCGAATGGGACTTGAAGCATCTTCTGTTGTGTCTTCCATGTTCATAGTGACATTTCCAACTAGCCGACTTTCTTTCAAAGATATTACCTGAAAACAAAATAGTTTTCTTTTGTAATACAATAAAGAAAATACTTCCTTTGTCCCATATACTGTATGACTTTTAGCAAAACTAATTTTTTCCAATTTGATTGTCAAACATGTCTGGCGATGATGAGCTGGTAGACACATGGCACCAATTTGAACGAACTCACACTAACTAACATTGCTGTTCTTCCTAAACATACTAAAATTTATTATTATGATGATATCATTGTCATAATGATGGCAATGAAAAATATAACAGTAAACATGATACTCTGATAGTACTTATTGATAATTTCACTTTACCTCACTTAACTTTGTGGAAAGCTCGTCAAGCAATTCAATGCGGCTTTTAGACTTCTCCAAAGCTTGCAACACCTTTTTTCTTTGTACAAGCATATCCCTTGCATAATTTTCATCCCCCTTTTGCATGCTTATAGCTGCTTGTTTTTGAAGCTTCTCTGCTGACTCTGATAATCTTAGGAGCCTCAACCTAGCATTATTTGCTGTATTTAACCACTACACATAAGTTTTTATATCTTTCAAATAACCTTTTATCTTAATTTTGATTTTTTTTTTTGGTCAAGTAGCCTAATGGCTAGAATTCACCTTTTTCAATGTAAATAAGTGGGGTGTCCGGGGTTCGAACCCCGATCCCTGCATATAATAATGCATGTCCCTACCAACTGAGCTATGCTCACGGGGACATCTTAATTTTGATTTTTGAACGTACACACACTCTAGCAAAGGTTAGCAATAAATTATTTCCTTACTAGGTAGGTTTCTATTAAAGGTCAAACAGATGAAAATCATAAATGTAGATTCATAAAGCAAAAGAGTGATCATAATCTTTGTCATTTAACTATTTGTCAACCTATTGAATCTTTCAAGCATAGCCCAGTTAGCAGACAAACTTTTCAAAAAAAATTAGGGTAATCCATTTTACAACAGTCCTTGGTGAGATTTGAACTCCTTGTTACAAGGTCAAACTCACATGGAAAGTGACAAATAATTTTAAGACTATAGATGATAAGTGCAATTTTTGTCCTTAAATGTGTGAGGTGCTGTCGTCCCTAAATGTATCGAAATTCCAAACACATCTGTTTTGCCTCTTTTGTTAGTATTTTACGGACTAAATTGACCAACGAAAAACACCTTCGTAGGCTCAGATTTAAGGACCAAAATGACTAATAAAAGGGACACTTGTGAATGTGCTTGCAATTTCGATACATTCAATGACATCATCTCACAACCGGGAAGCAAAATGGTTGTTTATCCATTGGTGAGTTTCTATCTAAGTGATAAAATCAAAACTTTATTGACCCTTTAAGCTGAAAATCAGTTTTTTGTCCTTGGATAAGAATTGTAGTGGAAAAAAATCAAAGCTTTTTACATAATTCATTCATAAGGGACGACAATAATGGGTGTTTTGAGAGAAAATAACAAATATAGAATGAAATTAAGCAAGAATGATTAATGGGTACCTACCCTTGGTTCTGGTGGTGTCTGCTTCAGCATGAAGATGATCAAGTTGAGAACGTAACTGCTCTGTATTGATGATGGTTGAAGAAGAAGCGCAGCATAAGAAGCATATGGGTCTTCTTCTTCTTCTACTACTTCTTATTGCCATGAATGAAGGAACAGCCATGGTTGTGGCTCTAGCACAGTTCGGTATCATCATCCCTCACTTCACAACTTCTCTTGCATTTAACTTCAAATGAAGATTTTGTCATTTATCTTTTTCTTAATTTATTTATGTAGACTTTAAAACATGAGTGAAATAAATAAAATATTGTTATTTGAAATTAAATTAAAAGACAATGAAAATAGTTCTGTAAAAAAAATATTTTGAATAAATTGATTATATAAAATTGATTTTAATTAAAATTAAGTTAAAATAAAAAATGATTTATGTTAGAATAAATTTGATAGAAAAATCAATTCATTTGAATAAATCAAAGTCCTTTTTAGTCATGAATGCTAACTTACAATATTCGATGTAGATAATAAAAAAATGTTAAATTGTATTTTTGGCTCACCAATATATTTATTTTTAAAGAAATTATGTTATTTTGGTATCCAAAATTTCAAAATGATTATCATTTTCTACAACTTTAAAATTAAAACTCAAATTTGGATGATGTGGGCGTGGCTTAATCTTTTTACTTTCATCCAAGACATTATATGTATTAAATAAATCATAAATATTGTTTTTGTTAGTAGATGATGTCACAAACTCCACTAAAACTCATACGATTTTATCCAATAAAAAAATGAGTGTTAAGGATAGAGTGTTCCTATCATTTCTCTCGTTTATGATTCTTAAAAAAAGAATTATAAAAAAAATTATTGTTTACTCTAAAATGAAAAGCTATTAGGATCAGCTTTTTTCAAAATCTTATTTTTTTTTATTAAAAAAGAGAGGTAACCCATGAATTAGTTAAAATCATTTTTTTTAAAAGTGCTTTCTATGGATAGCAAACGAACATAAATAACTTCATATTTTTATTAAAACCTTCTAGAAAAAAATTATATTTTTATTATTACATAATCTTTTTTAAAGCTAAAACAAATGCATCCTTTGTGTTAAAAAATCTAGGTGATTTTAGAGAGAACAAATCTGAAACTATTTTTGTTTGTCTGCTAACATAAACATGATTGATTATAAAAAATTGACTTATTCATGTGTTACCTCTTTATTTTTGAAAAAAAAAAACAGGTTTTGAAATAAAGTTAATCTCAGTAGCTTTTCATTTTAAAGTCAACAAGTTATATTGTTGATAATATTCTTTTTTAGAAAATCATAAACAAACACTTAAAAATGACAAAAATGATTTATTTTAAAAAAATTATTATAAAGTGGATAAATTGAAAATTTGGATTTCTAATTTTAATGTCAGTATATTTTGCAATATATATATGTCAGTTGAACTATACTCACATGGTCAAACTAAATTTCCGTTGTATAATGTTGACTTAATTGCACTTTTGGTTCCATGCTTTCATTACTATGCAAAATTGGTACCCTATTTTCAAATTTGAAGGTTTTGGTCCACCCATCATATTTTTTAACTAAAAAAACGTATTGTAATATGTTTTAAATGTCGTGGTATATGATCTAAAGATGGAAAAATATCAATATCGATTAAATCGTAAGATAATTATCTTAAAAACTTTATTTAAAACACGTTATATCACCGTATTTTTGACAAAATATTTGATTGAGGGACAAAAACTATAGAATTTGAAAATAAGGAAACTAATTATACAAAATTGTGAAAATGGGGGATTAAGCTTGTAATGTCTAAATTGTCATTTCATGATGTCAATGCCTAGTATTATTATACGTGGGGGTCCTCTAAAAAAAATTATATGTGGGGGGGTGTGATTGAACGAATCTGTGCCTGCAAAATCGAATAGTTGCTTCGATTCTTGAAGTGGCGTGGTTTCTTTGTTTTGTTTTGCCCTTTCAATACACTGGACATGTAACATTTTTGTCAACTCAATCATGTTCATAAGATAAGCTAACATTTTTTTTAGTCAAGTAATGACTATAAATTTATCTCTTAAATGTAAATAAATAGAGTGCTTGGAGTTTAAATTTCGGCTCATACATATCACATGCATTATCTCTGACAATTGAGTTAAACTTACAGAGACAACTAACCTTACTTTTATTAAGGGAAATGTTAACATTTATCCTATATCAAAGATAGAAATCATGTATTAGTAATTGTGCTAATTTATTTCTAAAACTTTGAAAATTGTTTTTTCTTGATAAATATTTACAATACCTGGCATCATTAACATGTGTCATAAAAACACACATTAAAGTAACCCTTATTATAATGTATAGATTGTCATTTCATGATTTCGAGAAATAAAATGACACAATTTCAATACTTAATTTCTATTTTTAATATACCCCTAATGGTATATGTTAACATTTCCTTTTATTATATGTTATGTTAAATTTGTATCTATTATTTTATCATGTTTTTATAGCGTCTTTAAATGATAAAATATTCTTTTATTGAAGAAATGATAAAAAAAATTCAATTACTTTTTTTTTTTATAAAAAATAAACAATATTCATTCATTCATATTGATAGAGTACATCAATACAATACAAATCTACAGTCCTACAAACAAATTGACAACATCCATGTTAATAGTATAAAATGACAAAGTACCTATATTCAAGTCTCCGAATACGCATGTCTCCGAATCTTCAACGTTGACGACGTCAAAGTCATTGATTGGATCTGCACTTGCTCAAAGCTAATCTTTCAACCTGAATAAAATAAACACCGCACTAAGACAGGAAATAAAAAACACACCGTACAAAGACGAAAAATCAAAACAAACAGAGATATGTAGTTTATTGATTAGAAATTCACTATTTAAAAATGAATAAATGAAGAATCGGGGGCTTAAACTCATGCTTTTAAATACACTTGCCAACTAAGTTATATTCAATGTTTATTTTTTATTTTAATTAAAACAGATTCAAATTGATACTTTTACTATGTGAACATGAAAATGATGGACGAAGCTTATAAGGCCCGGTTGAAAAAAGTTATATAAAGGTAAGAGCTGGGGTGTATGATGATTCAACCATAAGTTAGTAAGAACAAGTGGTGCTAGCTAAGAAGTAGAGGACAAAGGTACTCCCTCCCTCATTTGATCCACCAAACAACTTTGTGCATTGTTTACAGAACAAGTAACATAGTTATGAACTGATGATTTATGATTTGTTACTAGTTATAACTATGTCAACCTATCTATTTGAACTAGTTAGTCCATTTTGAATATTTGATATAAATAGTTGAAACAATCTGTAAGTGGTAAGTGCTTAATAAACGGTGTTATTGGGTTCTATTCACAGGCTAGATGGAAAGAGGTGGCAAATATGAGAGGAGAACTTCTTTTACAGCTCCAGATATTAAATCTTATACATGGAGAATTGAAAGATTTTCTCGTGTGAGAACGAAAGTACTCTATTCAGATGTATTTGAAGCTGGGGGTTATAAATGGTATTGTGCTTACACATTCCCTGAATCAATTCATGTTGTTCGTCTTTCTATTTTAGTACACATGCTATATTATGTAATAGTCGGCTCTATCTATTCCGGGAAGTGATTTTGTTGTACTTGTTATTTTAGTTCCTGTGTATTCATCTTCATCGATCCCTGCTCATGTTTTTTATTTTCACTTTGAGCAGGCGTGCAGTAACTTACCCAAGCGAGAACAATACGGACTATTTGTCCCTCGGTCTGTCTGCTGCAGATTCAGCTAGTCTGCCTGACGGTTGGAGCACATATGTAGAGTTTACTTTGAAAGTAGTTAATCAAATCGAAGATAAGTACTCTGTGACAAAAGGTACCATATTCAATTTGTTCCTTACAGTTGTTACAAATGAACTACCATGCATGTATGTTGAAATTCAAGTTGTAAGATGTTTGTTTTATTTACTTTATGGTTTATTTAGTACTCCCCCCCCGGCCCTTTTTATAAGAACACTTAACAAAAGGGATTTGGTTGTTATCTTACTACTCTCCTCATTGATTAGTTTCCCTTTCTGGTTCCTAGGATGACAGTGGCCGAGAGGCTGCTTCCTATATCTAATCCTTGTAACCGTATCTTCAATCTATGAGAATACAATACTCCTATTTTCTGAAATCCTATATACTGAAATAGAATTTTATACTTGAAAAAGCCAAGTTGCATTGCCATTTTCTCTGAGAACAAAATGAAAGAGAAAAACAAATGTGGAAATGCACATAATTTTTGGGCATAGCTGTGTTATTTTGGTAACTTTGTTTGCACTATGTAGCCGCGAAGCACAAATTCACTAAACTACAAAGTGATTGGGGTTTCAAGTACGTCATACCTCTTGGTGTATTGTTTGATCCTTCAAGAGGGTATCTAGTGAATGATACTCTTGTAGTTGAAATTGAAGTAACATACAATAAGGATGAGAAAGACACTGCAGAGCATTTAAGGGTAAGTAGATATTCTTATGTAATTTAGGGCCTAAATTAAACCAAGCTCTAATTGCCACTAACATGTTTATTCTGGAAAATCTGCACTGAATTTGCAGAACGGAATTATGCAGGAGAGGTTGAAGAAAGACCGGGAAGTAAAAAAAGTCAAAAATAAAGAAAAGGAAGATGCTCACCTCTACACTATTATAAAGGTGTTCTAAGCTTGCTTCACTATAAATTAGTATTGTTTGTCTTTAGAAACATGCTGTTAATTGCTCAATCAGATTGCATTTATATTTATTTATACTGATAACACATAATACTTTTTAGGTGATACGAGATGAAGACCTTGCTGAACAAATTGGAAAGGATATATATTTTAATCTTGTAGACCATGGCAAAGTGAGGAGTTTCCGTGTTCAAAAGCAGACATCATTTAACGTTTTCAAGGTATCATCATCAATTACACTATTACAACGGGAAAATTAGAGAAAATGGAATCTTGTTAATTGATGATTGAAGTACAAGCACTAATGTGATTATATTGACTAAGCCTGATAAATCATAATCAAGAAAAACAAGAACCAGATCTTTCCTAATAATTGGCACCAATCGAACCTGTGGCCATCATAGGAGCACCCTCCAAAGTACTAAAATATTAAAAGCGCGATGCTTTAGTTGGAAGGAGAAAAAAAGTCGTCATATGAATAATCTGTGGTTTTTATGCTTTTGATTTTGTAATTTATAATGTAATAATCATTTATGAAGTTTCTGATGATTATTCAACAGATGTGTTATTTTTGTAAGTTTGATTTTTCTGTCTGATTGCTAATATGTGATATGTAGGAAGAGGTTGCCAAAGCGTTCGGCATACCTGCTCGATTCCAGCGCTTTTGGCTATGGGCAAACCGTCTAAACGATAGATATCGTCCATTTTGGCCATTGACATACATTCAGGAAGCAGCACCTGTAAATTTATGAGATCTATGAAGCTTTTTTGAATATTATTTTGCTCATATACTCCCTTCAAGCTTCTTATTTTGTGACCTTTTCATTTCTGATTGTTTGCTTTTAGGAAAATGTTAGTTTTTTTTAAAAAAAAAACTTAGAGCTTCTTTTCCCCCACATTTATGTTGAATCTATTCATGGCATTTTATATCAACCTGCTAATATAATGTTTGCCATGACTGATTGCATTATAATAAGGTTGTCAAAATTGAGAATTTAGGCAAACTTGTTTTGCCTACATGAAATGGACTCTTAAACTCAACTTGTAAACTCGTACGAGTTTACTTCCTCAAAATTAAAGAAAAAAATTCTTTTAAACTCAATTATAAAGAAAAAAAACTGACATGAACAAAATCAAGTTGCAAAGAAGAAAACGAACCAAATGTGAAAACTGAGTGAAAAAAAGATATAATCTTTTAAAACTTTCCTGCGAGTTTTTCAAGCTCACTGCAGGTACAAGTTTACAGCCGAGTGTACTCGAAATTGATACCTAGACTTACAGTTAGCTCGCAATTTTAACAACCTTGCATTGAATTTCAGTTTTTGGGCCAGACCAACAGTTAATTCTACATGTGTTAGCTTTGTCTACCTTCCTTTTATTTCTTTTAATATGCAACATATGCAAGTGATTTTTCGTATGGACTATTTTGGATCTTATAGTTTTTTTTTCTTTTTGAATTGGAGATTCATTGTCTTCTCAGCACACCATCTGAAGTTTTTTGTTTTTTTCTTTCTTTCTTTTCTACATTTTGAATCAAATTGCAGGTCGGGCAGTTTAGAGACGTATTTGGTATTCACATAGCAGAATTAGAATTGTTTTTGGAAGTGGAGCGTGGGCTGGTAACGTTTATATTATGAATTTGTATACTATTTTGATAGCATGAAACATCATTCAAGCATAGTCCTGTTGACAAACTACATTATTATTTAGGATTTACGCCCCATTGCACCACTCAAGAAGAGAAAGGATGATATATTACTTTTTTTCAAGTTATACGATCCTGAAAGAAAGGAGCTACGGTACTGAGTAATTTCTTGTGTGATTTTTAACATATGTTGGGGTAAAAGATGGACCTTAGTTGACATCAAATGTATTTCCCTTTGATGGCAGTTATGTTGGAAGGCTCCTTGTAAACTGTACTGATAAGCCATCAGAAATCTTAACAAAGTTAAATAAATTGGCTGGTTATGAACCTGGTGAAGAGATTGCACTATATGAGGTTGGTTTGTGTTGTCTGATTTATTATTTAAGTTCAGAAGCCATATGTTTCGCTATCAAGTTCAGAAGGCATACGCTTCATAAAAAAATTATGTTCAGAAGCGATAAGCTTCGTTATTAAGTTCGGGTCAAGCAGTCATGATTTCAGTTGTTTAGTAACGAAACTTGTTCGTTATTAAGTTCTATGAAAATTTATCATTCTTGTATGACATACCAGAAGGGAAAGGACATTTTCTAATGGCGTTACTGAGTTAATTGTGCGTATCGTATTGCAGGAAGTGTTTGAACCAAATGTCAAGTGTCTGCCTGTTGACATGAAATTAACATTTCAAGAAAGCAAGGTATAGTACACACTCAGTTGGCACACACTAAGTTACTGTACAACTGGTTATCTTATTGATTTGTATTTCCATGAATGCAGTTAGAAAGTGGTGATATTATATGCTTTCAGAAAGACTCATCTATGGATATTGTGAGACAAATCCCCTTTCGTGATGTGTGTTCATACTTGGAATATGTGCACAAGCGTTATCCTTACGTGGCTTCATCCATCAAATACGTGCACAATCCCCAGGTATTTTCTGTTTGTGGTTTAGTTAAAAACAATTTGTTTTGTCAAATGTGATACAAAAATGAAAGCTACCCATTGATTCTTATCATGTTTCTAGGCGTATCTTGATCTGAATGTTTTTTCCTTGTTCAGGCTCCTTTTTGTCCCTCAGGCATAGAATCTGAAGATGAAGATTCATCGGAAGAGGAATCTGAAGATGAATATTCATCGGAAGAGCAAAACGAAAACATAACAGCTGAAGAAACGAATGTTGACAAAATCATTGAAGCTCAACAGTCAAAAGGGGTCATAGAGACCTCTCATGATGAAGGTACCAGCAAAGCCAACTCTTCAAAATTCGTCATCAAAGACTTGAAAGAAGTTGATGCTATGATAGATGAGAATGTCATTGCTGCAATCGACAAAGTTTTATCAGAAGGGATTACTATTTCCGTAAAATCTCAGCATTCTGTCCAAGAACAAGAAGTCTCAAAACTGGATCCCAACCTCCCTGAGAAACTTCTTCAGGAATTGTGGGATATTGTCTTTGAAGGAGACTTGGATGAAGAATTATTTGTAGGTCTCTTTATTAAAGATAACTTCAACGCAGTCAAGGAAAAAATTGACGCTAATGCCGACTTATTTTCCTCTAACCAACTAGAACAAGTCAGTGTCTTTGTTGACCTTTTCAACAACATGGTGAGAGTTTTAGAGAAATTCAAAAATTTGAAAAATGAGCAAGACTCAGCTAAGAAGAGCACCCGTCAAGATAATAAAGCATTGAAAGAAACAAGACAAGAAATATTGATCTCAAGGTCTTTATTCACAACCTATCAAAACCAACTCAACTTTCTTGATGCTCAGATTGCTGATCTTAATGCCAAGCTTGAAAAACTACAAGGTGACAGAGCCAACATGGTTAAGATTCAAGATCAAGAGAAAGATAGGATCGCATCTTTGAACAAAGAAGTTAAATCAATTTTCCATCGCCTCTCTGATGATCAAATCAAATTGAAAAGCGTTGAAGATCAAATTCCGGAAGCTATAATTGAATTGGAGAAGGTCTACGAACTCATGAGGGCAGTCCCTCCATTTTGATTTATGTCGTTGCTTTGCCTTTTTCGCCACAACATTTTACTTCAACGCCAATTTAGCCTTCTAGCTTTCTATTTTAATATTAATACTTGGCACATCACTTTGCTTTCATTCATGACAATGTTAGTATGTGTACCAGGTAATTAAAATGTTAGTTAATATATTATTATGAGGCAATCTTTACTTAAATGGGAATGCGAGTAATATATCACATTATAATTTCATCATATAAAGTAGGAAAGTTGTCACAAACCACGCTGAAACCAAACATTGGCGAAATACCCAGACCCTGGTTCCTTTGCAATTATAAATTTAACTTGACTAGTTGTTCTAGTATACACAAAGTCCACCCATTTCCATGCAGATTATAGCCTTGGAAAAATAAGATGAAATACAATTAACATAGTTTATAACTCTTGTAAAAAAAAATTCATGTGAGGGCCTGAACCCTAGGGATTAGGCCAAAACCCAACAAAACCAAAAAAACAACATAACAAATATGAGAAAACAACTAATGACTAATAAGTTTCCACGCCAACTAGCTAAAACAGAAACAAATGCTGAGTACATATGTTCAACTTGGGGCTAGCATCAACATTCTGAAAATCAGTTTGAATCAAACTGTCTGCGAAGCAAGTAGCATTCACAAAGGATTGTAAACTGCTATCCTGAACACCAACCATAGTCTCACCCATCATTGAAAGCGTCAATGTCAGACATGTCAGGATCAACTGCTATGCAAGAAGATGCACCCTTAAAGATTGAAACTGCAGTCTTGCGAGTTGTGTCAAATTCAAAAGTTGTAACATTAATCCTGATGTTCAATCGATCTCTATGGAAGATTAATTAGTGACATCTTTCATCCATACTCGATTTCTTTTTCTTTTTCAATAATGCTAGTTTCAATTTTTTTCTTCTTGTTCAACTGCACGGTTTCAATTTACATGTTAAGATTAACTTAAATTCAGTTTAAGTAAGTTCATGTAAACTTAATTTACATGAACCTACTTAAATTGAGTTTAAGTATGTACCCTTAAACTCAATTTACATGACCTACTTAAACTAAGTTTACATGACCTACTTAAATTGAGTTTAAGTATGTACCCTTAGACTAAGTTTACATGACCTACTTAAATTGAGTTTAAATATGTACCCTTAAACTCAGTTTACATGACCTACTTAAACTAAGTTTACATGATTTACTTAAATTGAATTTAAGTATATACACTTAAACTCGGTTTACATGACCAACTTAAACTAAGTTTACATGAACCTACTTAAACTAAGTTTACATGACCTATTTAGACTGACTTAGATTAAATTTGATGCAAGGGTAATTTTATCATTTTAGGGTGTAACTAGGATTACACAGGGTGTAATTAGAAAAACTCTTTTTTTTTATTGTTTAGGGGTTTGTGATTGTTAATTAACATGTTATTACCACTATTAATTAACAATCACTAACCTAATTTAAACAAAAAAATATCATAAAAAAAAAAAACTCGTCCCAATCTATGCCCAAATCCGAACCAGTCTGTGGCCTAAACCTTGAAGCAACCCAATAGAGAGTATGTGGGTTGATTATCAGGTGTTGATCAAACAAGACCTAAAATGACTCATCCATATCCCAAACCAACACAAATTATCCACCTCTAACAAATCCCACCACCCAATCTAATATAAAATGCATGTTCTGAAATTTTGAGCAAAAACGCAGACGCAAATCAAAACACTAACGCAACTTAAATCCAAATACGATTACCATATTTCAAAAAACTTTGAAAAACACATCTCAAATAAAAATAACATCACAACCCAAATCAAAATACTAAATACTGACACAACTCAAATCAAATCAAAACAACATAATGTTACAACAAGCACATTGTAGGAAAAAAAACTGACACGTACCTATCACGAGGTGAAAAAAATTGAAGGAGGGGAAACAATTTTATAAGAAAAAAAAATATAATACCAATAATGAAGTATATGAAGAATGGAGAGATGAGTATTAGATAATATGAATAAATACCTTTTATGTTTTCTCTCTCAAGTCTAAACACAAGCAGTAACCTATTATTTTTATTTTGTGAGGAGAAGAGCAGAAAACATGCTAGGACTGATGATTACTATTTTGAATCGTGGTGCATGGTTTCAATTGTTACTATTTTGTCTCACTTGCTACTCACATTTACAGATATATTAATAATCCCTTCATTCATTTTAATTATAAATTTTAATTTCAAATTTCATATATATTAATAAAATTTAGTAGTGTGTCTATTTTGCGTGCATGTCAAAATTGAGTTTCCTCCAAAAATTAATTTTGAGAATATATTATCTTCCAGAATTAATTTATCTTACTACAACAAAATAAATTGAGAAGTGTTGATGATTCATAGCATTTGAAACACGTTTTTTTAGATTTAAAAAATTACAATAATAAGATTTTTGAGTCTGTCTATGCTAGCTGGAATATTTCAAGAAAAATGGGATTTAAACACACAAAAAGAAAATCCAAACCAAAAAGATGACTGTCTTTGACAATTATGAATCATTGCAGCTTTCCACAAACCAAGAAATTAATGTTATCTTGAGGGTGAACCATGAGTTTTCCAGCTAAGTTATTGATATCCTTCAAGTTAATTGAAGATCAAGATAAACTTCCATGTATCCATGTTTGCAATTGGATAAACTTCAAGACATTTTGAACAACAAACTTTTGTTTATTATTAACATACAAAAATATTGACAAAGAAGGTTGAAAGGAATATTCATTACAAATTAGAATAAAAATGTTTTTTTTTTGGTCAAGTAGCCTAGTGGCTAGAACTCACACAATTTAATTGTGGAGAAATGGAGTGTCCGGAGTTCGAACCCCAGCCCCTGCATATAATATGCAATATCTCTACAAACTGAGCTAAGCTCACGGGGATAGAATAGAGATGTTATGTGGCAACAAAATGAAGTTATATTTAGAAATAGAAGTTTGGAAGGAATTAGAGACTATGCATCAATCTATCATTTGGATTTTATTTCCATTCTTGAACCTTAAATTAATGGCATTATTAAAGCAGAAGAACCTATAAAAGAAAAGGTTTTTCTGAAAGTTTCATGTAGATACACAAGGATTTTTAGGAGGATTATGGTATACTTGGAAACTCAAAAAAAATTATCCATTTTTTGGTGCTACCAGGTGGGTTGGTTTCCATTGATGATGGGTTGAAACTTGAAGGAGATTGGAACGTAGTTTAAAGAGGTAAAGCGATGGTGTTTGCCCAAAACTTTCATCTTTGAGTACCAAGTATTTTGCTACTCTCCTCAGCTTAACGTGACGCTATATATAGAGTGGACGGGGATAAGATATTCTCTATTTAACTTATATTTGAAGAGAAATAGAGATGTAAAATAAAGTTTTACGCACTTTCTCTCTCTCAACTTTCTTACTTTAATAAAATTTTAATACTCCTAAAATTATTTTGTAAAACAAAATTTAATACTATTAGTCCTATAAGCATATCTCAACATGATAGTTGTAAGGACAATAATATACAGGTGTTGAGCTTCGAACAACAAACTCTTCACTCCCCACATTTAGAAGCGTGAGCCTCAACTATGTCGCTACTTGACCAGAAAATAAATATAAAATTATTGAAGGGAACAATTTAGTAAATTTTAATAAGTGCCCCATTAAAGAGGTTAAATGCTTATTAGGTAGTGATATATATATATATATATATATATATATATATATATATAAAAACACACACACACACAAAAACTTATTTAAAAATAAATTGTAACAATTAAAACTCATTAAATTTAATTAACTAAACCATATTTTATTGTGTGATACTTAGATGCAATGTCGTTTATGCAGTTTTTATTGTTCCTCTCACAAAAATACAATTTTTTTTTTTATCATTAAAACAGTTTTTCACACCCTATAAATAATTTGTGACAGTAATCATCTATTTTAAGAGCATTTCTATTGATTATTTCTAAGGAAACTACTTTAGTTCCATACGCTCTTACTAAGCGGTTCTCCCAATGTCATGTTATATTTGTGCAACTCATATACATTTTACTTCAATGTTAATGTTAAAATATATGCAACTCGTAAGCAATTCAGACTATTTGTGACAAAAGAGAAGCAGCAATCCACAATTTTTATTTGCTTGAAACAAATTTTCATTCCAATGCTACCTTATCTTAATAATGCTACTTTAATAAAATCTATGCAACTCACTTTTCTACCTGATATTCTCCTGATGAGTAATAAGGAACTGGTTCATTTTTCGATGAAATCCTCTTAGATACCCCATTGAAGATGTTCAAAGTGAATATCAATAAAAAAGTACATCATCCGGTCATTATTATAAGAAAAAATCAACATTTTAGATTCATTCATTAAATATTGTATGTGGTCTATAATAAAGACTATATACGTCATTTAATGAATGAATCTAAATTTTTGCTTATAATAGTAACCTGATGGTGTAGTGTCTAAAGAACTTGACCTAAGTTTTTTCCTAATTTATTTAATGAATATCAAGACAACAAAAACACAATTACCTAGACCACAAATTACCTAGGGTTGTACATAAGCCGGGTTGGATAGAGATTGGCTAAAATCAGGACCCAAACCATGTAGGAAAGGTGGGAGATGGGGTTGATACATTATTTTGGTATGACAGGTGGTAAGGTGAGTGTTGTGAAAGTGACTCAAAATTGGAGAAATTGAGATTTTTGGAAACTGCCAATTCGGGGCCCGAATGGTGTTGTCCGGGGCCCGAATTGACACTGGTTTTTTCAGTCTGGCACGCGCGAAAAATCGGCGCCCGAATGGAGGAATTCAGGGCCCGAATTGTCGCATCAGCATATTTCAGAAACGTATTTTTTGGGCCAGATTTGTTCAAATTTTGTGGGAGATACTTTTACTATAAATATAGACTTTGTATCAGAGTAAACCTGAAGATAGAGGGGGCTGAAACAAGGGTTTAGAAAGGCAACAACAAAACTAGGGTTTGTATAGAGTTTGTCTCTTGGCAACAACCACTAGGGTTTGAGGGTTGATTCACCTTGGGAAACACTATTAGGATTGAGTCTCTTGGTTACGGGAAGAGATTGGGACTTTGGGTATTATTAGGCGGGAGACTTATTCTTGTAACCCATTGATATCTCTTTTGTAAAGTTACTCATCATTATAGTGAAACGGAGGGTTGCTCTCTCCCCTAGACTAGGTCAATTTGGACCGAACTGGGTTAACAAATTTCGTGTGTTCTCTCTTTCTTTTCTCTTGCTGTTTTCTACTTTTGCTTGTGATTATAATTGTTCCATACACTTTGTTTTGGTTGCTTGATTATCACTTGCTCCACACATCAAGTTTGTTATTGGTGAGATTTTTCATCGAATTCACAACAATTGGCGCCCACCGTGGGGAAATGGTCAAAGGATAATCAAGTACCATGGGTTCAAAGTGGGATATTGATAAGTTTACCGGAGATAACGATTTTGGGTTATGGAAGGTAAAGATGAAACTGATGTTAATACAACAAAAGTGTGAGAAAGCTTTGAAGGCTGAAGGTTCGTTACCGGTCACCATGTCATGAGCAGAGAAGACCGAGATGGTGGACAAGGCCATGAGTGCCATTGTCTTGTGCCTCGGGGATAAATTTTTGAGAGAAGTAGCGAAGGAACCAACCGCGGCATCGATGTGACAAAGTCTTTGGCTCATCGGCGATTCCTAAAGCAACAACTTTACTCATTCAAGATGGTAGAGTTAAAGGCCATCATGGAGCAAGTTGTGGAGTTCAACAAAACCCTTGACGATTTGGAGATTATTGAGGTGCATCTTGAGGATGCAGGTGCTTTGGTGGTGTGTTGTTTGGAGGATGAAGAAGGTGATGTGTCTAACCTTGAGAATGATGCCTAGTGGAGCGGTGGTCGTCTGGAGAGACGTTAAACATTCAACATCAGTCTGGAGAGGCGGTGGTAAGAATACTCATGATCAGTCTGGAGAGGCGGAGGCGACAATACTCATGATCTACCTGTTGAGGTGGATTTTCAAGGTTGAAGACATAGTGGGATGTACACATTTGCTAGTTCAGGTAGAGTACGCTCAGCTTGAGGTGGAGTTGAACACACCGGTAATGGTACGGCTATGGAGGACCTTGAGTTATATGCTCTAGTGGTGAGCAATGGATTTCTTCATGAAGACGGAAGACATTCTGGAGGTTGAAGAATGTATAGTACGACTTGCGGGATTACCCTATAAAAGGCCAAAGGTGATTGGATGCAAGGTGATCTTCAAGGAAGTGGGAGATGTCCTGTGTTGGAGAAGTTATGGTGAATACTTGTGGAACTACCTAAAATTCCTAGTGTAGTTGGACTGCAAAGACCTTCGAGAAGGCGGAAGACATTCCGATGGCTGAAGAGGTTAAGGTGTAAACTTGTGGAACTACCTAAACTTCCTTGAGTAGTTTGGACACAAGGATCTTCAAAAGGGCGGAAGGCATTCCGATGGTTGAAGTGGTTAGGGTGTAAACTTGTGGAGCTACATGGTGTAGTGGGAAGCAAGGGAAAAAGAGCAATAAGGTGGTTGATGGTTTGGCATCATCACTAATTTAGAGTCAAGGTGGAGATTGTTGTGAAAGTGACTCAAAATTGGAGAAATTGAGGTTTCTGGAAACTGCCAATTCGGGGCCCGAATGGTGCTCTCCGGGGCCTGAATTGACACTGGTTTTTTCAGTCTGGCACGTGTGAAAAATTGGTGTCCGAATGGAGAAATTTGGGGCCCGAATTGTTGCATCAGCATATTTCAGAAACGTATTTTTTGGGCCAGATTTGTTCCAATTTTATGGGAGATACTTTTATTATAAATATAGACTTTGTATTAGAGTAAACCTGGAGATAGATGGGGCTAAAACAAGGGTTTAGAAAGGCAACAACAAAATTAGGGTTTGTATAGGGTTCGTCTCTTGGCAACAAACACTAGGGTTTGAGGGTTGATTCACCTTGGGAAACACTATTAGGATTGAGTCTCTTGGTTAAGGGAAGAGATTGAGACTTTGGGTAGAATTAGGCGGGAGACTTATTCTTGTAACCCATTGATATCTCTTTTGTAAAGTTACTCATCATTATAGTGAAATGGAGGGCTGCTCTCTCCCCCAAACTAGGTCAATTTGGACCGAACTGGGTAAACAAATTTCGTGTGTTCTCTCTTTCTTTTCTCTTGTTGTTTTCTACTTTTGCTTGTGATTATAATTGTTTCATACACTTTGTTTTGGTTGCTTGATTATCACTTTCTCCACACGTCAAGTTTGTTATTAGTGTGATTTTTCATTGAATTCACAACAGTGAGGTGCCTCTTTGTCAGCGCTTTAGTCGGTTGTTTGATCTAGCTGCCAATAAGTTGCATTCGGTTGCAACTATGTTTTCTCTAGGTTGGGGGGAGGGAGGTCTTGCGTAGCGATGGAGGAGAAGGTTGTGGGCGTGGGAGGAAGAGTTGTTAGCGAAGTGTAGGATGTTACTTGCTAACGTTTTCTTGCAGGTAGATGTCTCTGATCGCTGGCAGTGGCTTTCCGATGTTATGGGGGGTTATTCTGTGTGTTTGGCATACCATGCGCTCACTTCTCAGGACCCTCCTGTGTTACATATATCCGAAAATCTGTTATGGCATGCACAGGTTCCGTTGAAGGTCTCCATTTTAGCGTGGCGGTTACTTCGTGACAGGTTGTCGACAAAGGGCAACCTTCTTGGCCGCGGCATCATTACAGACGTCAATTCATCTTGCTTGGCGGGATGTGGTCAGGTCGAAACTGCTCAACATTTGTTCCTACATTGTGATATCTCTAGTTCTCTTTGGCGGCAAGTTCAATATTGGATAGGCGTTTCTGGTGTGGATCATCAAAGTATTCCAGAACACTTTGTTCAGTTCTCATATTACTTGGGTGGTCTGAAGGGACGTCGATCTTTTTACAGTACTTTGGCTTCTTTGTATTTGGCTAGTTTGGAATGAACGAAATAATAGATTATTTAATAACCACCAGAGTGCCACTATGGAACTCTTGGAGAAGGTTAAATTTCATCCCTACTGGTGGTTGAGGGCTAATAATGCCGCTTTTGTTTATGGGTGTCAGCAGTGGTGGTCGAACTCTTTGACATGCTTGGGTATCGGCTAACTGCAGGTTTCTTATATTTTTTGTGACAGATTCTTTGTATCTTTGAGAGCCTTTTTGATATGTCTTGTGTCAAGGGGGTGACTCCGTTTCTGTTAATATATATTCCATTTTTAACAGTTCAACAAGAAACCAAAAGAAGCAAGTTGATTAAAATAATAACAAGGTTTATCTAGTTATCCAATTCAATCAAGGTTGGTGGATTGATCCAAACCATATATACTTCTAATTAATAAAAAATAAAGTATAAGAAAATATATTGCATATAAAATGACAGAAAATATTATAACTTTCTTAATATTTCTTTCCTCGTAAATAATTTACGGTAAATTTATCCAAAATATCTATAACTACCATGATACCCCACGAGCCCTTTCTTGAGCCATATCATGCAAGAAACGGGCCACTGAAATTGTGAAAGGTTGCATTATAAAGTCATAATTATTTCACCCAAAAAAAAGTTATAATTATTTCACCCAAATAAAACGTCATTATTATATTGTGTAGTAAAGTGGGCACTTAACCACCCCAAAAAAGAAGGGCACTACAAAATTTCTTATTTTATGCACCATGTAGGAAAATATGTGTTGGATGTGTCTCACATGGGTTGAAAATGGAGAGACATTAGTTGGATTAGTTCATTAGATTCATTTATTGGACAAATGTTGTCGGAAGTCGGAACTTGGACATAAGTGAAACTTCTTATGGTTTAATTGATTCAATTATGATTGAGTTGGATAACTAGTTAAGGAACAAATAAATAAATAACCAAACCACATTTTAAATCGGTTCAATCCGCTGATCAGGTTCTAAAGGACTGTGAATCGGTTATCGATGAACAACTAGCAGATTTATCGATTTTTTATTTTTTTTATTACTTTGTTGCGAGTAAAATTTGTGGCTCTCTCATACATTATTATTATTATTATTATTATTATTATTATTATTATTATTATTATTATTATTCATCTTATTTTGTGCAACTAATATATTTTTTTTATGACAAACCCAATTCTTGATTGAACTGATCCATCCGGTTTTGATAACATTGATATTATAAGCTCAATAATTAATCATCCGATTTCTCCAAGAATACAATGAGGTCAAGTCCAAATAGTTGGAAAAAAAGAGAAAATAAAAATGGTCATTTATATGGAATAATGAAAAGATAAGTAGCCATGAAAATCATCAAGTTAAAGAGGAGAGAATCCTATAAAGTAAGTGGAACATGAATAAAGTTAGTGGAGTCCGATCATAAGCAATTAATATACGTAGAAACAAAATAACCACACAAAAGAACTATCCACACAAAATATAAGAAGATGCTCAATATAGAAGGACTAATCTACTTTATAAAGAAGTGCGAATATAAAAGAGTTGATCATAAAAGTAAAGCAAAGTGAACAAATTATAGAGAAAAAAATAATCAAAACTTTTAACCAAAATGAATCCACTTTCACAGTTAAATATAATCATATGATACGTGATGTGTAACTGCGTGTAGTAATAAATATATAAATATATAACTTGACAAAAAACATGTGCATATTACTAATACTCTCAAAAAACATACATGCACTTTGAACTTTTGAGTCTGTCTTATTTTTAAGTCAAATGTTTCAGTGCTTTTCTGTATAATATATTGTTACATTATGTGAAAGCTAATCACAGCATTAGATACTATTCTCACTATGTTAATGGATATAATTGTTAGTTATGTTGATGTACATAAAGATGATTGAACACTGATATTTTATTTTTGAAGATAGAAACAAAAAAAGCATGGTAGTTAGCATAGTGATGAGAAAGAGATTCTGCATAGAAGCTTCTTGATTTTCTACTAGTTGGTCATGCACTATATAAGTGCATGCTTTGGTGATTAAGCTTTGTGTGAGGAACACTGAGAGGAAAAACAAGATGGGAAATAAGATGGTAACATACAACAAGTACAAAAGTTTCTTGTTCTTTATCAAAAAGTACAAGGTAACTGAGCTGGTTCCACCTGAGGATCTCAAGGAGATTTTTTCCGAGTTAGCGGGAGGTGGATCATACATGTCAACCGAGCAATTACATCGTTTTCTTGTGGAGCATCAAGGCGAGGAGAATTTCACGTTATCGGACACGGAGAAAATTGTTGACAAGATTTTGCACCTGAGAAGGATACATCAGGAAAATGTTCATGTTGATCAAAATAGAGAAAGGAAAATCGCCCTTGATGATATCTTCCGGTTTTTGCTCCTAGATGAATTCAATGGTCCTTCGAAAACCGAGGTAAAACACAGTTACTATGTTAGTTAGTTAGTCAGTCAGTCAAAAACGTCGGATGAAGATCAGACGATTCATGTTTTGAACTAAATTTGTCGAATAGTCCAATCTTTGTCGGATGATTTCAATTTTCTAAAGTTTTCTAGTTTTGTTACTTTTTCTCTTTTCTTGTATTTTGATTTAATTGACCTTACTTTGCTAACAAGAAAGTATAAATAAATGTCATTACAGGTAAATCATGATATGAGTGCTCCATTGTCACATTATTTCATATACACAGGACACAATTCCTATCTTACCGGAAATCAACTAAGCAGTGATTGCAGTGAAGAACCGATCATAAAGGCGTTGCAACAAGGCGTGCGTGTTATAGAACTCGATTTATGGCCAACTTCTAGTAAAGAAGATATTAAAGTTGATCATGGATGGTACCATTTAGATTATATAAACAATAAAATCAGTTTTTTATATGATCTTAATCAATTCAACACAAAACTTATTTGATTTTTGTCACTGTCATAGGACACTTACAAATCCTGTATCACCTATCAAATGTTTGGAGTCTATAAAGAAATATGGTTTCGTTGCATCTCAATATCCAGTGATCATAACTATAGAAGATCATCTTACAGAAGAACTCCGAGCGAAATTTGCAGAAGTATGCAATAGACTATTCTGTTTTTAATTCTCTTTTTCTAATCTCAATATTCATTTCTTCTTTTTTTCTTTTCGTTTTATCTTGTTGCAGATGGCAACTCAAATATTTGGAGAAATGCTTTATTATCCTCAACCAGCAGAATGTTTAAGTTTAACAGAATTTCCTTCACCGGAATCATTGAAAAATAGAGTCATTATATCAACAAAACCTCCGAAAGAACATTTTAAGTCTAACCGGATCAAGGACAGCAGCAACTATCATGCTCTAGATGGAATTAGTGAATCATCAGATGAAGATTCGTCGGGAAAGGAATCGCCCGATTCTACAATTGAAGTGGAGATTAATAGTACGGTGAGAAATGCTAGCAATACATTCTTTTTTATGTAGTCTTGAAGTACTATTAATAAGGTTTGCATGCTTGTGTTACAATTTCTTTTGTGTTTATCAGAATGGAAGTGATAGCGATGAAGGAGACGCGGGTTCATATGGATGTCATCGAAGATTATTTCAAGAGTGTTCACCTGATTACAAAAGCATAATAACAATCCAAAATAAGAAACTTAAGGGTAGCTTGAAAGATAAATTGAAAACTGATGGTGAACTTAGACGCCTAAGTTGGAGCGAAACAACTTTAGAAAAGGCTTCAGAATCCCACGGAACAGACATCATTAGGTATGCGATACAGTGGCACACAATATGTTCAAACTTTAGTACCTAACAGTGTCCTATTGGTTTATCTGATTCAAACTGTTATTCTTCCAGGTTCACACAAAAAAATATACTTAGGGTGTACCCTAGGGCGACACGCGTCAAATCCACAAATTTCAAGCCACATCTTGGGTGGATGTATGGAGCTCAGATGGTTGCATTCAATATGCAGGTTAGGGAACAGTCACCAACTGGCTTTCGATGTTTTCGAAAATGCATTCTTTCTGATTAGCTTTCATTTTCTCTCTATCACAGTTAAAAAGGAAAATTTGTAACAAAATATCATTTTGGTTTGGCCACTCACATTTAGAGTAAAAATTGAAAATGTAGTTAGAAAGTGGTGTTTCTTTTCATGGAAATGGAATAATAGTGGGAACTTTTTGAAACCCGGAGTCACATCATTCATCTGTTTTCTGATGTGGAGCAACCTGGTATGCATGTCAGCATGTTAAAATATAGATAGGGTTCATGAAATTTTTGCTACCAAGAGATTGGTGAATAATGTGGCACTCACACTTGAGATTGAAGGCGTGTCAGTATCCAACATCAACACATGAATCATGTACTTACATTCAATCACTTCTACTTTTTTAAATTATTATCGGTGTCTGTGTTAGTGCTTCCAAATGTCAAGTAGGTTAACTTCACTTGCAAGTTACCATATCATATCTTTTAAAGGAATGCTAACCTTTTTCTTTCCTACTACTTTTCTTCCTCAATAGGGGTTAGGCAAATCACTCTGGTTGATGCAGGGAATGTTCAGAGCAAATGGAGGATGTGGTTATGTAAAAAAGCCTGAAATTCTAATGCAGAAACTTCAATGTGACAATGAGTTGGATCCTACAAGGATTATGCCAGTGAAGAAGACATTAAAGGTAAACATACCATAGTACATTACTCAATTTTAAAAGGTAAATTCTTTTGTTTGGTGATATCTTAATGTTATGTTAACATGTTTAATAACAGGTAAAAATTTACATGGGACATGGTTGGAGCTTAGATTTCAGTCCTACACACTTTGATATGTTCTCTCCACCAGACTTTTACACAAAGGTCGGTTTGAAAATTCCTATATATTAAGCTGCTTTTGGTCCAAACAAATATTTTTGGATTATTTCTCACTTCATTATTTTCAACTATCCTTTCATAAGTTTTGTGCACTAAACATAAAACTATTAGACTCTTAATTCCAATTTAATACTATTTGTTACAAAAGCAACCCTAGTTCAAAAGAATATAGGTGAAAAAAATACAGACAAATTACACACTATGTTTGGTAACAAAGTCCGACCAATTGTGCTTATGCCTCCGATTGCATAGCGGCTGCAATTCCTTTCTATTATCAATGTAAGATTAGGGTTTACATGGTGTGGTTATCTTGTGATCATTGACATTGTGGACAAATGCGACCAATGCAGTCGCAATGCAATTGCTAAGGCCTTCAAAACTTGTATGTCGTCGCCATAGTTGTGGTTGCAAACTGCAAATTCAACTACGGATTTCACTCATAACAAGGAGTATCGAAGATTTTTTTTAATAGAAAAAAAATTCAGGCAGGGAGAAATAAATATTAATTAAAATGACGCTAATGACCATTTTACAACTGTTCGTAGTAGGATTTGAGATTCGTACCTTAAAGTTACTAGGTCAAACTCTTATCACTGAATCGGCACATCATGGACACGAGTCTTGGAGAGTTGTTTTCATAAACACAAAAAAAACATAGTTATATTATATGAGTAATATCTTACAGTTGGATTAGTTTTTATGACAGGTTGGTATTGTTGGTATGCCTGCTGACATTGCAAGGAAGAAAACAAAAGTAATAATGGACAATTGGTTTCCTGTGTGGAATGAAGAGTTTGAATTCCCTTTGACTGTTCCAGAGCTTGCTTTACTTCAAATACAAGTAAGAGATAAAGATCAAGGAGGAAAGGATGACTTTGCTGGTCAAACATGTTTGCCAGTTTCAGAGATAAAACTTGGATTTAGATCAGTCCCTTTATATAATGCAAAGGGTGAACAATTTAAATCTGTAAAGTTGTTAATGAGGTTTCAATTTGAATGAATTGTAGATGTAATGTAATTAATTCATCTAGGATATAAATCCTTCTTCTATGTAATGGTTAAATTTTTTTTTGGTCAACTATTTTAATTAATTTTGATCAAGAAAAAGAAATAAAATTTAAAAAATAAAATAAAAAAATATTCACCAAAAGAAACACTCCACCGTATATTGATATTCTTATTTTCTTTTATGCTATTCATCTTGTGGGGTAATTATTCTCTCAGGACCATGAAATTGGTATAATCAATCAATATTTTCCTTAGGAATGTGCTTCTTCCTCATGTGACGTCCTTATTTGTAAGCAGTTATATAATTGAAAACAGCCACTTTGTGATGATAATATCTATTAATGCAAAGCATTTCACATCTATAAAATGATAAGAAATATTTATGATTATTAATAATTTTTTAAATTCATAATTTTTTTAAAGTTTGTTATAACGGAAATAAGTGAATCTTATGTAAAAAAATCATACACAATGCACCTAAAAAAAATCATGTAAGTTTTGTTCTTGTGAAAATAAGTGAATCTGATGCGAAAAATCAGATACAATGCACCCAAAAAAAATCATGTAAGTTTTGTTCTTGTGAAAATAAGTGAATCTTATGCGAAAAATCATATACAATGCACCTAAAAAAAATCATGTAAGTTTTGTTCTTATGAAAACTGTGACTAACATATGACATTTTTTCTTAAGGAACTACCATATGACATATTGATCAGTCATTATCTAATACATCTTTATATTTAAACACTCCTAAATTTTGTACATTCGTTCCATAACTTTTATTTTTTATCTCACTTTTTTTATCACATCAATAATATATCATATTATCTTTTCTTTTCTAATGTTACTGCCATACAGTAATATATTTGATTTTTGAAGCAATTATATTTTCTTCATCTGTAATAATGTTTTTTAGGGTTTTTTTTTCATGATAAGGGACTTTTTTCCCTATATTTCTTTCTGCGTGTGTTTTGGTTCCATGGTGGTGATATAAACAATTTTAATTGATTTTTTTTTATGATGAATCAATTTTAATTGAATTAAATTCTATAGAGTTAACTTTCTGCTTGTGTTTGTATTAAAAGTGTTGTTTGAAATGTGTAAATGATAAAAATGAACTTTGTACAATTTGTGTGTATTATTAATTTTTTTTTTTTTTTAGGTAATTTGGTGACTCGATATTCACCTGTTAAGGTGAGTAAGTGACATGTTTAGAGTTCAAACGTTGTCTCGGCATATATTATACAATGTTCTTACCAACTGATCGGTTAAGTTTATAGGACAAATTTTTGTTTTTTAATTATGTTAATTTATTAAATAAATGATAAAATAAATATTTATATATACCATTTATTGACATATTTTTAATTTAATCGTTGATTTATTTTCTATGCCAATTTTGGTTGGTTTATTAAAAAAATACTATTTTATTGTGCAGTTTTTTTTTTTTGAAGAAGGTGCAGTTTTTCTTTTTAAAACATTACAGCCCATACACGCAATGATGCAGGTGAGAGCACATTATTATATTTTGAATTTACATAAAAATTTAAAGTTCAAATCAATGAATGGACATACCTCCCCTCAACTGATCCTTGAAAACTATAATTTGGGAAATGAATTCATTGTAATTTCAATGAAAGGTCAGTTAGTTCGATGTGCTTTAACCAATTGATATAATCTTAGATCGTTGAACTCTTTTTGTAGTATTGGTTGATTCTTCAAGAGGCCTGATGGTCTTTGAGGTTATGCATGGAGTGGTTATCTTGAGGAAATTAGAGCCAATTTCAAATAATTAATCATCAAGATACATGTGGGAAGTAGATATCATAATCTAAAAAGGGAGGCTGAGTTACATAGATCCCCAACTTCTCTAAAATCCATGCAAGAAGAAGGATAAAGTTACTTGCTTGAGTATCAGAGGGGAAACACCAACAAGAGGTTCGAGCCATGTGGCTATAAGAAATTTTGACAAGTTATGAAGAAATGTTATATAACTTTACAATCCTCCACCAACTCAACCTCCCACACAAACAAGTTTCTTCTCCAACTCCAACAACCTTCCTCAATTCCTATATCTAACACCATATCATTCACATAAACATTTTTCTTTAAGGCTAGATTAAACAACCTACTAAAACGCTTTTTTACCACCTCCTCTACCATCCATGGCTCGTGTTAAAACAACGTCTTATTGTCGTTCCCTATTTTCTTAGTAATATTATGAGCCAAGAATTGATAACAAAACCCATAATTCTCCCTCTTTAACATCCAACACCATTTCCTTAAAATATGTAAATTAATAACTTTAAATTTCTCACACCTAAACATTCATTCTCTTTAGAAAAAACACTCTTTGTCGAAATGAGAGAAAAGATTTTAAAAAAGACTCATTTTTAAGTAAGATACATGAAAGCTTTGAAAAATGAGAGAACGTAAACTAGCAAAGATGTTTAAACAACTTTCAAAAGAATTAGGCGACCACTCATTGAGAGATTTCGACATCTCCAAGATGACAACCTTACTCTGATACGATAAACCACTGGATTCCAAAAGGATAATTTTCAGGGGTTAGTACCAATTTTTAACCTCAAATATTTGAAAGATAACGGACTCACTTTGTAATTAAACATAGAGTCAACCTCATTTAACCAAATTGAGTCAATATTAACACCAACAAGTAGATTTTTGTGGAAGTTCATCTTCAAACCAAACTAGTAATAGACCCGTGCTTTCGCATGGGTCACGTAACATTGTGCTAATCGTATAAAAAATAAATATATTGTTAATGTCGTCAAATATTTAAAAATATTAATGAAAATTATCAACATTAATATAATGTTTTTATTAAATATATTTTTCTTATATGTAGAAAAATATGTTTGATATTTGAATCGCGTATATTGCGGATTTTATTTATTATGTACATGAAAATAAATTTTTATATACATATTTGAGAAAGTCAATAAACTATTTATTTTATAATTCATGATTATTCCAAAATATCAAAATTAATGTAATGTTTCGATTAAATAATTTTTTATTTCATATGCAAAACACCGTTAAATGTTTGCATCGCACCTGTTGCTGATTTTACGGGTTTTATCTGCAGAAATAAATTTGTATGTAAATATATGAGAAAGTTGATAAGATAAAATTTGTCAAAATATAAACATTAATATTTTTTCTCTTGAATAAGTTTTTATTTTATATGCAAAACACCGTTCAATGTTTGCACCGCACCCGTTGGAGATTTTATTTGCTTATATTTTCATAAATAAATTTTTATGTACATATATAAGAAAATCGATATGATAAAATTTTGGAAACTCGTGACTATTTTCAAAATATCAACGTCAATATATTGTTTCTATTAAATCATTTTTTATTTTATATGCAAAACACCGTAATGTTTGCACCGCACCTGTTGCAAATTTTATGTGATTTATCTGTAGAAACAATTTTTTATCTAAGTATATGAGAAAGTTGATATGATAAAAATCATGGAAACTCATTAATATTGTCAAAATATAAACATTAATGTAGTGTTTCTATTGAATATCTTCTTATTTTATATGCAAAACACCGTTCAATGTTTGCACCGCACTCGTTGCAGATTTTATGTGCTTATAAATGCATAAATAAATTTTTAAGTACATATATGAGAAAATCGATATGATAAAATTTTGAAAACTCATGACTATTTTCAAAATATCAACATTAATGTAGTGTTTCTATTAAATAACTTTTTATTTTATATTTAAAACACCGATAAATATTTGCACCACACTCGTTGAAGATTTTATAAGCTTGTATATGCAGAATAAATTTTTTATTTAACGATATGTGATAGTCAATATGATAAAATTTGGAAAACTTGTGACTATTTTCAAAATATCAACATCAATGTAGTGTTTCTTTTAAATAACTTTTTATTTTATATTTAAAACACTGATAATATTTGCACCACACTCGTTGAAGATTTTATAGGCTTGTATATGCAGAATAAATTCTTTATTTAACGATATGTGATAGTCGATATGTTAAAATTTGAAAAACTCGTAACTATTTTCAAAATATCAACATCATTGTATTGTTTCTCTAAACTACCGTTAAATATTTATACCACACTCATTGTATAATTTATGTGCTTATATCTCCAAAATCAAATTTTATGTATACCACCAATATGAGAAAGTTGATATGCTTGAATTTTGAAAACTAATGACTATTTTAATAATATTAACACTAATGTATCGTTTCTATTAAAAAAAATTATATGCAAATTAACAAGATTAAAAGAGATCAGAATAAACTACTTTCCAATACCTATGGCTTTGAGTAACATAAACTACTACCAAAAAGAAAAGAAAAAAGAGTAACATAAACTTTTTTTTCCAAAGACTTATTAATTTTGCAAACAAAAAACAAATATTAGTGGAAATGTGTTATATCAACTTATCCATGGAAGTGAAAATTAGTTCTTTTTTTTTTTTCAGAGAAAAAACTGACTACACCTCCTTTTTTTTAATTAAAAAACAAACAATGATTTAAAAGTATTCCAAAGACTTATTAGTTTTGCATAAAAAAAAAAACAAATTTTTAAGTCATTTTTTGAGAACTTGGTAAAAAAAAGTTATTTTTTGAAAAATAAATAAATTGATTCCATAGTTATCCATGAAAATTTGTTAGAGTTGTGATGACATCATCTGTAAAAAATTTAACAAATTGATTAATTTCATAGTTATCCGTGGAAATTTGTTACAGATGACCATTATCCATGATTAATTTTAAAAAATTAAAAAATTAAATTAAATTTTGCAAAATGACCATTATGCACATAAAATTAAGGAGATCATGAATTTTAAAGAGGACGATTATGAAA
>Ga0315915_1000313_pt1 | contig 45831 bp, 23 predicted proteins | sample MpolbnodulesMG_FD_207738 | JGI IMG/M metagenome (GOLD analysis project Ga0315915, IMG submission 207738) | Medicago polymorpha root nodule microbial communities from Los Angeles, California, United States - branched nodules | ecosystem: Host-associated > Plants > Roots > Nodule | place: USA... | reverse complement strand
TGGGGGGTAAGAATAAATTTTCTAGTGTGTAACACAAAAGGAACCCAAAAAGACTTTGAATGGACTTTATGTTTTTTTTTTTGTTGGAGAAGGGTGGGCTATAACTTGAAAATTGTTGTTCCCACTTGTGTTAAGGCTAAAAAAAAACCAGTAAAATACGCAAATACCCCTCGGTAGTTAGTTGCTGCCGGTTCCATCGGCTGTTAACTGTCGATGTGTCCTGAACATATACAAAACCAGAAGCATCAGTTTTCATTTCAATATTTTTTCCAAAACTTTTCCAATTCCTTCAATTCCATTTTGGACGAAATCAAGTGAATCATCTCCATTTTATCACAAGTAGTTTTACTCATTTTTAATCATAATGTTAGTTTGTGTAGGTTTTTTTTGTGTGTAAAATTTAGTAGTTTGCATGTGGTTAGGGTTGATGTTGAAATTGAACTTTTGGTAGATTGCATTTGTAGATTATGATGTTATAGATGAATGTAGTTGTTGTGAATGTTGTTTGAATGGTTTTTAACTACAATGTGGTTTTGAATGGTGTCAAATTAACACAATGTGAATATGTTTGATACTTTGCACACAAAGTGTTTGACAAAATGCCCAAATGAGAATTGCATTGATTATTTAGTTAGTTTATGTAGTTATGGATAATTGTAGTTGCTCGGAATGATGATGTTTAGATTAAGTTGAAGTTCAATGTTGTTTAGATTGTGTTGTGAATGGTGTTTAGATTTTATGCTAATTTTCTTTGTTCAATGATGTTATGATATGGTTAGTTGCGTTGTTTTCTATGCTGATGAGCACTTGGGTCAGGAGGTGATGAGCCTTGAGCAATTGTATGCGGCCTTGTGCCATGTTAGGGAGCAGATAGTACCGGTATTGACCAGGAGGCGAGCCCGAAGGCCGAGGAGGCAGCATGCCGAGCAGGAGCAATAGTAGCAAGACGAGTAGGAGGGAGGGGTTGATGTTTAGGCCTGGTGTTTATGACTTGTTTTTAGTTTTTGTGGCATTTGTTGGTTTCTTGTAAATTTTCATGACATTGGTTTCTTGTATTTTGATGACATATTTCGATGACATTTGTTGGTTTTCATATCATATTTTCAATTTAAATGATGTTGGTAATTCCCGTTTATTTTAATTTTATGATTTGGTATTGAAACAATTTGTTAAAACACGCATAACAAGTTATACATCATCTGTTTCGCCCAATTCAGAAATTCAGGGTGCATCGGCAGTTAATTGTCAAGGAAAAAGGGACCCGACAACAGTTAACTATCGAGGATTTTCAATCCGGCGGCAACTAACTATCGAGGGGTATTTACGTCTTTTACTGGTGTTTTTCACCCTTAACACAAGTGGGAACATCAATTTCCCTATAACTTAACCTTCTTTTACTATTGCCCTTTAATAAGCTTAAAAAAAAAATCTCACCCTAAAATGATCTTAATACCCCCGACAATAGTTAACTGCGGTTTGTTAGGGGTAGCGAATGACAATTAACTTTCGTTGGAGGTACTGAAATAATTACAGAGTGCATGAGATAAATATTTGAAGCTTAAGGGGCAATTTCACCTTCTTTTTTTTTTTACTGCATTTGTCCACATTTTGGTTAAACTTTATATGTTGTCTACAATATATATTCACGTGATTTAATTTTTTTTTTAGAAAATTTATGATTTAAAATAGATTTTGTCTCCACCATTGATTTTTTTTTTATTTTTGAACCATCATAAAAAAAAATATTACCAAACTACCACACTTTTAGAATTAAGTACATTACTACCATCGTTTTTCATGATTGGACAACATTCACATCAATTTTATTGGAACATACATGCGTGAGGAAGAAAAACAATCACACCATTAACTAAGTACCATTTTTATTTATTTATAACTAGGTAAGAAGGTGGAAAATCAGTTACCCGGAGTCTGATTTTTCACCTAGTTATAAATAAATAAAAAGGAATGGTACTTAGTCAATATGGTGTTATTGTTTTCCCTGAACATGTACGATTCCCACAAAATTGATGTGAATGTTGTTCAATCATAAAAAAGAATAGTAGTATTGTATTAAACCCCAAAAGGGTGATAGTTCTGTAATTTTTTATGATGATACGGTTAAAAAAAACACCCTTTTAGGATTAAGTAAGCTTTCTTCGAAAAAAAGAAAAAGCATTAAGTAAGCAACTACCATCATTTTTATGATTGACATCATTCAAACCAATTTTAGAGGAACCAAACATTTTGTTTCCCCAAAATTGATGCTAATGGTGTCCATTCATAAAAAAATGACGGTAGTAGTGTACTTAATTCCAAAAAGATGGTAGTATGGTACTTTTTTATCGTGGAACAGTAATAAAAAAAAGGGAAATGCTAACCAATGCCTCCGGGGCACTGGTTAAGGATATGAAAAAGGAAATTATATAGTAGTTAATGCATTGAAATTGTGTAATTAATTTATAATAAAGTCAAAAACAGTTTCCTTTTATGATAATAATTCCCTTTTATGGTATGCTTAATCAGTACCCCGGAGGCACCGGATAGCAGGACCCATAAAAAAAAACCTAAAATTTACACTGAATTTTACGTTAGGTTTATTTTAAATTAAAAACATTCTTTCATAAATCACTTTATTGCAAAGACAAGTTTTATTGAAATTTATGTTCTTCTAAATCAATATATTCAAACAGATACGCTTCATGGCACAATTGAGAAGACTTTTTTTGATGCAACAATTGAGAAGACTTAATACCTAAAGATAAATTTTAAAATAGGATTAAGTACTTCCACTGCCATGACAAAATATAGTTGCTGCAACCGAAAGTTGAAATTCCAATTGATTTGAACAGATCCCAAAAGGCTGGCTGATGCTAAAGTAGTAGTGTAGTACTACTCTATGACAAATTTCAGAAACAATTCAAAAACTGAACCTATCAACTGTAACCACTATTGGATACCATTGCTAGTTGAAAGTGGAAACTGACAAGTTGCATTGTTTGGAAATTCGGGAAAGTAGACACAGAACAGATAACTCAAATTCGGGAAGCATGATTGTCATGTGTGTTGGTTCAAAGTGTGAGTGGTTGCTCTCACATCGACTATATATGAATGAGTTAAATGTTCAATGTATAAGATATGTGACTCATATATCTAATATCTTAAGAACCCTCCAACAATTTGCAAACGGTATCAGGATGACATTGTGCCTTGATCAGTGATAATCTATTTATATTAACATGCTTTGATAATTAAACAATAGTAGCAACTATTTAGCTCCAACATTTTAGATCGAAAGCATGTTTTGGTGTACGTTGTATGTGTTACATTCAATGACTTTTTTAAAAAAAATATTATTATTAGTATCTACGTATTTCTGTTAGGGCCGTGTCCGATATTTGCACTTGTTGTCTGAATGCTGGTTGATATACTGAAGATCTATAGTTGCTTGTTTGACTTATTTCAATCTGTTTTAAGACTCAATTTGGAACTCTTTCCTTATTTGACATAAATTTTACCTTTACATTTCCAAAACTTTCTCTATTCATGTTTACTATATCAACTTATTCTTGTTGTCTACTTACAAGTTGAGCCTGATTCTAAAAGAAATTCCAAATGCTAGCACTGAAAATTTTGGAAGCAGTCAAAAAATTGTTAGAACATTATTGCAGGCTTGCAGCAATATGTACAATAATTTAATGTTCACAATATTTGTTGCTGTTTTATGACCCGTCATTGTAAAAGCTGCCAAAGAAGTATCACTGCAACACTTTTCTTATATGCAAATGTTTGTGGTTAAATTGTTAGAGGAAGAAAAAATATTAGTAGCAGAAATCGAATAAAAATTGTATTTTAAAGGTTCAAATGAAAAATTGTAGAGGAATATAAGTTATTGTGGACAAAAATAAATACTAGTTTATAGCTATTTTATCAAATTATACACTTGAAAATGATACTCCTAATACATTAGAGATTCATATATGTGTATGCGTATAATCTGATCCACCTTGCTATCAACAAAATATCGTGCTTTCAAAGTATGAAATCTATGTAAAGCTTTGTGTTTGGTCATCTATCAAATAGTATATATTTGATGGAGCATGGTTTATCCAACTAACTTTTGATGCATTTTCGAACCTTCAAGTTCAATTCATATTGACAAATTAACAAGGACCATGGAATGAGTCATTAGCATAGCAACTGCCAAAATATCCTCTGTATCAAAAAGATTTCATCCTCAGATTACAAAGGTGTCTTAATTTGACATGTGCGTAGTTGGGGAAAATTGGAATTTAAGAAACCAACAAATTTTATTTGTTTTTTTACCTTTTGGCAGTACTATATAAGATCTTAATTAATTTCATACACTTAAAATATGATTGCTTCCTCTAAAAAAACAAAATATGATTGCTTAGCTACACAAGATGAATTAAGAATATCCAAAGTTACTAAATTGTTAAAGATTCCAAGAAATTAGATTAACCACGATGAGGCAAAAATAAAGGACTGATAAGTGGAAGTGAGTGAGATCCTGAAAAAAGGTATTGTTTATAAGAAGATCAAGCACTAAAGGCTAGGGTAAACAACTTATTTTATTTGAAATTTCAAGATTGACGATGGAATTTCACAAGTAAATAAACGATATATTGACATAACTTTTGGTCTATCTTATGATGACAAAATCTTCATGAACAAAAATAAGATGGGATTATTTTTTCTTTCTTTTCTTCATTTAATTTTCAGTTGGCAGAAAAAGGAAATCCCCATAAATATGAAGCTCATTTATACATAATTACCCATGTTATGGTAGCTGTAGTACACATTATTTACTAGGTGAGGTGGGGGAGATGGTTTTACATTGTTGGGAGTTGGGGAGTGTCCGGAGCTACGACGGACTAATGATATTAAACCACAAGAGATACGGACACCATATTTCAATCAAAAATCTTAAAACATCATTTATATGTGTCCAGGGGCGGTTTCAAGGCCCGGCTAGCCTAGTTGCCCAGGCTCTGGTCCAAATTTTTTGCAATTTCTTATGTAAATTTCTCTGAATTTCTTATATAAACCCTTATAAATTTGGCAATTTCTTTAGATTTTTTTTATTATTTGCTTGCAATTTCTCATGCAAACCCCTATAAATGTGTTGCAATTTATTTTTACACCGACTGTATAATAATCCTCGCGCCGCCACTGTATGTGACAATTCTCTCGCATTGTATCTAATGTTTAATTCACTTATGATCGATGACCGACCACACACAGTTAAATCCTAATATGTTAATAATATGAGTTTCAACTTTCAACTTTGCCTCACCAATCCTAAAAAAAAAAACTTCACCTCAACTAAAAACAAAAGCATTGTATTCGACTTGTATTACTAATATACACAAACACACACATATATATCCCCGATTTAATTCTAAATTTTTAGACGAAGAACAATTAGATTTACAAAATTAACAAATTTTAAAATAATCTCTGAAATTATTCTAAAAAAAATAATCTCTGAAATCTAAAATATTTTATTATATTAGTCTTTTGGAATTGATTAATTTAATTTTTAGAATTATCTTTAAAAATAATGTGCTCAAAGATTTTTAATTATACCACAGCACTAGGAAGAGTTGGACAGAGTTTTGAGTAGATTAACTAATTTGAGATAACATATAAGAAATTTGAAGTTTGTTTACAACAAACTCAAACAAACGAGTAAGTATTAATCTAACGATTAATTACTAATATTTTTCATTTAAAAATAAAAAATTAGTAGGAGTTGTACAACAGTCCAAACAACCGATTAGTGAAGAAACAATAATTGTAAGGTAGGTGGTATAAGATAAATGGAATGAATATATCTAGAGAAACTATGCACTGTACACAGTTAATTAATATAGCAAACAGAGGCAAGAAAGAGACCGAGAGAACAATGTTTGAGGAGTGCAACAACGATATATCTAGTACTAGTAGTATTTGTAACAAGAACATGTGGATCACACGTATGCCTATCAATGTGGGGACTCATCCAACATAATTTTGAACAGTACAAGTCATCACTGCTTGTTGCTGTTAAAATCATGATGCTGCCATATATTTTTTCTAAGGAAATAAAGTGAAGCATAGAGAGATTCAAGTACTCCATATCACCATCCACTAGATAATAGTAAGTAATGGGATATCATTTTCATTTTGCGTGGGGATAGTTGATAAATTAATTAGAAGAGGTAGGAAAATTATATATTCCAAATTAATCTTTTATGTTAGTTAAACAGGCTGTCTTTAACCTAAATCATTTATGTTGGAATGACATATACTGACTATGTATATAATGTATTACTATTGAACTATCGTTTTTATGTTCAAGTAACTAAATAAGGTGAATATAAAATTTCATATGAGCTTTGAGAGGTGTGGGTGCCAAAACTATTTTTAAATGGATGCATTGATTAAACCGACCACCAAAGAATGGTTAATTATGGTCAAATTTGCGTCCATATCAAACAGAAAGGTTGCAATGGGATTTAGTGGGGAACCCACTATCACAGCCCCATGATGAGGAGGCCAGAAAAATAATCTACTATCTTTCTAAATCAACTTTTCAACTCCCTAAAAAAATTATCAAATTTTCAAGAAAAAATGTTAAGTAGAGCCTAACCAATCATAGGTCTTTATTTAAAATGTTAAATATGTTTTTAGCACTACAAAATCTCGAGCTTTAAGTTTTGGTCCCTCAAAAAAATATTCACTTTTATTTCATATTTACATTTTATAACAACCATTTTGAAGATTAAAAGTATCTATCTGTTATAAATAGTCTTCAAAATAAAGATTATTCTTACAAACAACAATATTACATATGATTAAAATTACCATTAAAATTTTATGGAACTAAACTTGAAAACTCTAGATTTTGTATGGGCTAAAAAAACATAATTAACCCTTGTCAATAAATTATAAATATAGTTTTTCTAAGCATGTTTTGAAAATATATTGTACAATTACATTTAGTTATAGTTACATATTAATTATAGATTGATTTGAGTGATAAGTTAGATAGGCTGTTTAATTTGAATAATGAGAGAAGCTTAAAATATTGGGTGATCGTTGTATCGAGATAAGAGTAATCACATAAGTATTTGGACATTATATTTTCATTCAAAATAGTTAGATATATATATGTCATCTCACCTGTATACAACTTTTTTTTATCTAATATAGGACTCTTAGTCACACTTGATATATATACCACCAATATGGAGTCCTAGAGTTTAAATTTCCTTCATTTAGTATTCATTTATGAGGGAGATAGACACACATGATAGTTTAGTGATTAAGTGGGTCTCATCCGTGGATCAAAGCTATCACATATGTATATCTATCTTATAAATGGAAGAAAGTAAATGAAGCAATGTCAAACTCGGAGTCCTATGGTATTGTGAATTTGAGTCTCCTAATAATCTTGTGAATTTGAGTTTCCTAATAATTCTATTAGGAGACAAACTAAGAAAAATGTTAAATTGTGCCAAAAGAACACGAGATAAGGATCTTAAAATATAAATAAATATTGCATTGAAAAGATAAATTTTTAAATTTTTAATATTATGAATGTACAATTTCTAAGATTAAATTTCTACATTTAATGTCTTATCTTGTGTCTTAGGACACAAGTTATAAGTACACAAGTTAGCAAGACTCTAAAACTAATATGTTACATTTATTGTTCAAAACAATAATTTATTTTTTTTAATAAGCTAAACTGAGATGCAACGTTAACAAAGGTGTTGCATCTCGCACAAAGTGTGCAGAGAGAAACACCCAAAAACAATTACAAAGTCAAGTCACTAGTGTCATTTCAAAAACTTTTACGTCGTGAATAAATCACAATCAGTTTTATATGCGATTTTAGAAGTTGATTAGGACTAAAATTAGACTTTTTTTAATGATAAGACGATTTCAATTGATTGACGATAGAAAATAAAAAATCTTTACACTAAAAAGTATATGAATTAAATCCATAATAGTACTTGATTTAAAATAGTTCTAACGATGTCAAAAAATGTTTGTATTTAGCAAAAGGAGACTAATCTCGCACGCACAATTAAAATTCGATTGAAAGATATGTTTCCATTTGGGATGCTACAGTGTCTCAAAGAGAATCATCTCTTATGTGGAATACCAAAAATGTATCAAAGAATATATATTTTTCTAACTTGTTGGAAGATATAATTTTGGAGACTCTTTAAGAAGCAGAAAAGTGAGTCAGATAGAGGTAGTGGAAGAAAGGGAATGGTGGGGGATAAAAATGTAATAAGATCAACCTAATATATGATCACATTGAACCTGCTTTTATGATAGTCTTAATTTACACCATAAATATACATCTAGGATTCCTTTAGAAAGGCCAGTATCATACAGATAAGAAATTTTTCATGAAAAAGCACAAGTTTTGCTACAACAAGTGATTCTTTTTCTTTACTGTGTCATTTATTCTTTGACAGTGGAATAATTGAAACCTCCTTGTGGAATCTGTCAAAGGTCATTTTCTTGCTAGAATATAACTCAATGACTCAGGTCTCAGTGGATTTTTATTCAAAGTAATAAAAATACAGTACTATGGTTGATGGCTGCATTTCTGGCTTTTTAATAGTGGACAAGGGTTCAATCTACTTCCCTAACAGACAAGTCTAAATTCAAGACTAGACCTGTCAATATAATTGATCATGACATTAATATTTACTTACCATACCATTATTATTACCAATAGTTATTTTCCCTGGCCGGTAATTTAGGTGCACCCATGTGTTACTTTATTGATTGTGTACGTTTGGATTTGGATAATAAATAATTCATAATAGGTAAACGGAAACTAGTAATTAGTTATATTGATATTAGGCACAACCAAACATACAATGATTATGGCATGAATTAATTAATATTCATTATACAAGCTAAAACTATTGTTGGACCAAGCATATGTTTTTCACTCTTTTAAACCAAACAGAAATGTGGTTGAAGACTTGAAGTGGAACGTTCTGAAATGAATCTTGACAACATTATTTGTTGTATTTATTTTTTTTATTATAAAAGTGAAATGTAATGGCTAAAAATTGACCGAGGATCCTGTTTTGGTGGAATAGGGATTGAGCACGTGTCTAGGATCAGATTCTTAAAAGTGCATCAATATACAATCATGTACCATCCGTTTGTACTCTGTACCTAAAATCTTAGAGATGAAGGCCAATATTTGCATTGCACTTTGCATGAGAAATACTACTACTTTATTTTAGAGTTTTTCTATTTTTTCATTTTGGAGTTGTACAATACGTATGAGATTATATACTATTGATGTAGTGCTAATTAGAAGTTGTACCATTGTTCTATAAAAAAAAGTTGTACCATTGTATTTAAAAAGTGATATCATAGGCATAGGTACGAAGTTTCCACCGCCATGGTAGTCCTCCGTTATCACAGGTAGCACCGTTATCAACAGGAAACTTACAAGGCTTTGGACAAGGGTTGGCACAGGAAACTCAATTTTCTGGATTAGCTAATTGACAGTTTTAATCACTCGTTCATTTCCTCAAAATTCTATAGTAATTCTCTCTTCAAAACCCTAATTTCTCTCCCCCATCTTCATACATGTGAAAACAAAGAACCCTTCCATTATTCCTCTTCAACCTTTGATTTGTGAAATCCTTAGAAACTCAAACACATCTTTCATCCATATTTTACATATACTCATTCCTACTAAAAAATTATAACTTTGTTCATCTTCCTTTCATAAAAAAAACACCATGAATCCACCAACCCTTGTCAATTCTTTGGTAAAGAGAATATCTTCAATGACCAAGAACCATTACTCCTCATGCACACTCTTTCCAACAGAGACAACCACCATGCAACCGCTGCCAATAAATCTGTTGAACAATGTTACAAGGAACAAACATGAACAACGTAAGGGTTAATTTGAGAGAAAATAATAGTAATTTAACAAAACAAAACAAAAAGGAAAGTTTGAACGGATAATATTCCAACTAAGGAAAATTTGAACAAGTCTCAATCCTAACATGTCATTTTCTTGAATCTGCAAGAAGTATAAAGATATGCGACCGTCCAATTAAGATTAGACGATTCAGATTTTAAGATTAACTTTATGTTTAATAAATATAATAAAAATTCAATCCTAAAATACAACATCCAATCTTAATCAGACTTTTAAAAGACATGATTTAGTTCCTTAAAAAAAAAAAAAGACAGGATTTAGTACTAAAGATGATGAAGATAATAAAATAACATGAAAACAAGTATTAAAGACAAAACCTCATTGCATTCAATGAGCTAGAAACCAATTTTATGTACTAAATTTAGTTTGAATTAACTTCTAACTTACGAAAGATTTTCAGTTAAAAAAATATATATATTTGGGCTTACATTTGTAGGTGAGAATTTACGTAAAAATTAGGATGTCCAAGTTCATTTTAACTTCAAAAGACTTAGATTCCTTTTAAGATTCTCTCAACTTTTAGGAAGTTTAACTAAATTGACAAGTTTTAAACAATAGGTATACATTATGATTTTAGATAAATTATTACTACCGAATTGATTTTACTTCTGATATAAAGTTTGCCTAATCTGAATCAATTTGATTTGTACTACAATTTAGGTTAGGTGATGAGTTTATAAATGGACTACAACAATGAAGACTTTGTTCTTATCCTTGAACATCATTACCAAATTTAGGATATAGGGATTGCTTGCGAATTACTCAGTATTTAATGATAAGTTGGCACTGCACATGGGTGAGAACCTCCAAGTAATGTTACGTGCATTGTTAGCTTGATAGATAGTAATTTAAAATTTAAATTGATTGCATGTGAAACACAAATCATATGGACTCGCAGATCAAGTTCCTTCCATGTACCGGATCCGTATCTCAGTCCCAAGAGAAGAACATATCTTAAGACTACATTATTTTTATTAGGGGATATCTTAGACTATATTATTATAATAATAACAAAATCAAATTTTAGTTAGAGACTCGCATGTATTTCAAATTGCACTCAAAAGCTTATGTATAAATGAGTTGTGCTAATCAAACAAATATATAAAACAAAGAAATAGGTGAAATTTTTTAATATTTAAGTGAAAATGTTTTAAAATTCTATTCGTCATTTCTGTTAGAGCCGCCCTACCTCAAGACAGTTAAAGCTTAAGTATATCAATTCCTGCATGAATATTTGTATTGCACATTTTACTATAAAGAAAAAAATTGTTAAAGTGGTGTAACAAAGATGGTAGATATTTAGACCTCTTAATTACTATTTGGTCCAAAAATTGATCTTTGGTCATGCGGAAAAAAAAGTATTTTAGGATATGTCATAATGTTCAAGATAAATGCGATGCGAGCAAACAAAACGTTGATGAAATTTGAAACAATGGGGGGAGAGGTGTCCAAAATGCATCATTTTACTAAGTATCCAATCGACTGGTTATGTCAAATTAACCTGTTTCATGAGTAGAAAAGACGAGGATAGAAAACACTTCGAAATGATATGTATTTTTTTTTTTATCAATCACTTCGTTTTTAAAAGTATCGTTTGGATAACTTGTGTACCGATATATTTGAGGAATTGGTGGTCGGTCCACATCATGAACATCGAATGATACTTCTCAACCACTTCACTCTTATAGAGTTCGTGCTTGGGGGGATTATGTACCAATATCGATTTCGAACACTTGACAGCCTTAGTTAGACAACATTGGTCCATGTCATTTTTTATTCAGTGTGAACAGTTAGAGCTTGAGGATTACATAATTAACGATGTGGGCGATCATCCGAGTAAGAGAATCTGGCCCACCAACCTAACCCTAATGAGGAGCTAACTAGACCTATTTATAAACATATACAAGGAGGCTCCCCCAACATGACCTAATCTCCATCCACCTCACTAAACCCTAATGTGAGATAACCTACCTACATACCCCATTGCAATTCTATCAGGGATAATACCTTAGATTACCAAAAATAAATTGTTCCCAAAATTGTGAAATGTCTCTTCTTATATAGTTGAACATCGAACATGTTTTCAACAAATATTTTTTGGACTATGTTTCAGTGGAGCACTATAGCAACAACAACAAACTAATGATCATGAACACTAAAAGACTTTGACACTATATTTTTGGAGAACATTATGGAGCAACAAAATTAATTATATGTAGCCCTAAAAAACCTTGACACAAATTGAGTAGATTAATCACAACTTTTTATATATTCATTTAGCATGTTTATAGCTGATGTGAGACTAATCATTCAAACATGAATTCCAACAATCTCCTCTTAAATGTGAGTATTCCACATCATATACTTGCAATATTATTGTTGCCAATAGACAAAGCATGTCGTCTTACTACACTGTTAGAAATACTTTTGACACAACGATCAAATACACAAATGGTCTACTCCCCCACCAAGCTCGACCTCACTCAACACCACTTTGTTTGAGAGTTCAAGGGAATGCCACAACATCAAGAATCTATTAATCAAGACCACAAGACCTTGACATCACATCTCTATCAAAATCTTATGAATTTTTAGCATAAGCATCATCATTCTTCGTTTAACAATTTTATAGTTGATGTGTGGCTAATCATTCACATTTAAATTCAAACAAATCTAAATTTTGATTTAAGTTAAAATCGGTTCTATTTTGTATTTATATTATTACATCTACAAAATTACCTTATAAATTACTTAGACAGTGATGTATGTAAGAAAGAAGTTTGGCATGATATGTGATTCAAGCCAAGAAAATAGGGATGAGGCATGCATATGCCGAAACCGTTTATAATAAACTAAGTGGTTAATGAAGTCAAGAATATGCTATGCTCTAAAATTGGAGTTTGCTTACTTGAAGCATATGACGAGTTGAGTGAAAACAAATCAATAAATAATTGAAAGTCGTATGGTATCCATCTTCTATTTAATTGTTTATACATCACTATCTTATTTCATAACCACTCAATGAATAAATACTATACACATAATACTTATTCAATTCAATTATAACTGCCCCCTAAACTTTATTTGTTTTGTTTTTCAGTTTTTGTATTCTTGCCTTCATATTACACCATGACAATCACCCTTTATTTTCCTCATAATTTTCCTTTCTATTATATACTTGTAATTTCTTTTGGTACGGCATTCTTGGCCTTCAGTCAAATGGGGGAACAATATGTAGCCAAATCTGTGGCAACAATACAATTACAATAATCCCCCTTTTCCATCTTCACAACCTATTGCTTCACTATTCTCTTCACCACCATCATCATCATTTTCAATCCCATAACCATTTTCTCTCCTCTCTTCACTTTCCAAATTCAATGAACACCAAAACCAAAACTCAATACTCACGTGCATGACACGTGTCATGTGAAATTTTCCAATCTATTCTTCTTCATCTTCTTCTACACCTACACAAATCCACTTATAGTTCAACCTATCTCAAATTTTTTATTTCAACCCATTTTAAAACTTTTGCAAAGTTCGAATCTTTAGCAGAAAATAACAAGACCCAGGAAATTATTTTTGCAATGCGACGAGTAATGATTCAGTAGTTTCAACTTTCACAAGCTTCTGTGATCGTTCAACAATGGGGGGTTGCACTTCAAAGCCACAGAAACCAAACCCATACGCCCTTAGAGAAACGGAAACTGACCCAACACAAATCCCACAGACCCCACAAAGTCCCTACACCGGTAACCAGAAAGATGACGTCATCGCCGGAAAAAAGTCACCGTTTTTCCCGTTTTACAGTCCAAGTCCAGCTCGGTTTCTGAAGAAGTCTCCGTCTACTCCGTCAACTCCAGCGAGTGAAAGAAGCCGTAACTCGACGCCGAGGAGGTTTTTCCGGCGACCCTTTCCACCGCCGTCTCCGGCGAAGCATATAAGGGCTGTGTTGGCTAGGAGACAAGGGAAGAAGGAAGCCGCGGCGATACCGGAAGACGGAGAGGAGGGTGCCGGGGATTTGGACAAGAGATTTGGGTTTTCAAAGGATTTTGCTAGTAAGTTGGAGGTTGGGGAAGAAGTGGGTAGGGGGCATTTTGGGTATACTTCTTCTGCTAAATTCAAAAAGGGTGAGTTTAAGGGTCAACAAGTGGCTGTGAAAGTGATTCCTAAAGCAAAGGTTAATCCTGTTCTTTTACTTCTATGATTATTTCTAGCTAAGCATGAACTTAAAATTGTATTTGTTTAGTGTTGATACTTTGATGAATCACTTGGTATACTTTGGAATATTGTTATAGGCTTGGAATTCGTTTTAATTTTGGTGATTCATATATTATTTGCTTGACAAACTTTGAGGTTTTAGGTTGTTTTCTGGTTACTTGTGTTTAAGGTTTGAGGTTTTAGGTTGTTTTCTGGTTACTTGTGTTCAAGGATTTGCTGTTGAGGATTATTTGTTTAGAATTGTTTGGAAATGTTTTTCTAGGAGTTGGAATGAAGTGTTAGTTTACGTGTTGTTTTGGTGAAAATAGAGTAGATCAGCTTCAATTGGTACTCTTATTCTGAGCTTGATCTAATAGTTAGCTTGATTGATGTTGATCAGACTTATTGGAGTTAAACTTGAGGAATAAAGAGTATAGGAATTGAATTTTCCTTGGAATTTGGACGATATTGTTTATTGTGTCCATATTTTGGAATTTTCTATACTCCGTGATTCATTCTACTCTGTGATTTATTTTTGTTTCCTTGCGTTTGGTTTAAACTTTCTAGAGGGTACCAGGTATAAATTACATATTCATCTTTAAGTGTTTTGTTGCCAGATGACAACAGCAATTGCAATTGAAGATGTGAGAAGAGAGGTCAAAATATTGCGAGCTTTGAATGGGCACAGCAATTTGGTAAAATTTTACGATGCATTTGAAGACCAAGAAAATGTCTACATTGTAATGGAGTAAGTTTGAGGGCATTTGTTTCCTTTTCAATTTTGATTTTGGTAGTGCTTTGCACATCCTAGTTAAGAAATTTATGTACGCATCTATATATACATTATATCCACTTCCTCTAACAAGTCTTTTAAACTTTCTTTGTTAAATAACTTCGTATAAACTACTTTCATCAATTCGACTAGATTTCATCTATTCAACTAGTGGATGGGACGTTCTTATTAAGTAGATCGAGTCTACAAACAGTCATGCAATATAAGAAATAAAATTGATACTTAATCATACAACTTTTTTCAGTGAGTAATATACTTTTAAATAGCAAATATTGACTGTAAGATTGCACACTGTATCAAAAATTGATGCGTCTAACTAATGATTCAGCTATTGGATTTGTTAAATTAATATTTCACATAAAGTTTTTGAAGAGATTAAGCTTAAGATTTGTTTCTAGAGCAAGTAAATCCCCACGTATAGGTGACACCAAGGTGATTTATTAGGTTTAACATTTATTTGTTGATTTGAATGCTTGCTGCTTGTGAGAATTTTTTGTTTATATAGCATATTCATAATTAGCTGGATACTATCGACGTTTCAGGTTATGTGAAGGGGGAGAGCTATTAGACATGATACTATCAAGGTAATTATTATGTTGTCAATAGCATGAAATAGAGCCACTATCGGCGCGGTGCAGTGGGTGACCTCCCCCACATGCACCGTCTCACCCTAGAAGTGAGCAGCGGCCATCATAGCCGCGTTAGCGGCGTTATTTCAATAATAAAATTTAACTTAGTAATTGCACCTTGCCCCTTACTAGCCACATGATTTTTTGCTTCTTCAGAGGAGGGAAATACTCAGAAGATGATGCCAAAGCTGTCATGGTACAGATACTAAATGTTGTTGCATTTTGTCATCTTCAGGGTGTGGTGCACAGAGATCTTAAGCCTGAGGTGAGCATATTCTTTCATTTGTCTTTCAGATAGTTAATGTCTTAGAGTCTGCTATAGTTAATCATATTTAAATATCTTAATTTTACTCCCCCTTCAAACAAAAAACCTTTGCCTCTGCATCATTCATCTGCCACAAGGACATAGTACTGACTTTAGATTTGATATAAGCCTATAAGGTCACTCATCTTTTCGTATCGCTTTATATCGCTGGCACGGGTTCTAAAACATTCAATAAAGCTTACCAACTTTTCAACATTAGTCATCCTTGCAAATCAGTCAGCTAGTCTTCAGCTGACTGGACTTGCAATTTCTCAATAAACTTTAATTTTTTATATATTCTTTCCTTTTAACAGTTTTCCATATGTGTGTGTTTATCATGCATTTGATTTTTTAAAAAAACGGGACTGGACAACTTTTTTTGTTCGTTGTTTGATTTAGAAACTAGTCATGGGACTAGACAAAACAGGTAGCAAGGAACTGGGTAAAAACAGCAATTTTTGTCCCTCACTAAATAACTTGACAACTTTTTGTCCATTGTACAGACTATCAAAAATACCAAAACGCCCTTTTTATTTTCCAACATAATTCTTGAAGTTTTGTCTTGTCCTGTACTGTTTTGTCCAGTACTTGCTGTTTTGCAAATGAAACACATCCTTATGGTATATAGGTCAATATCATCCAAGAGTAATATCATCCATGAGTATAATTTATGCAGTTTCATTTAGTTAACGGTCACTTGGACGCTAGAAACTAGCTTCCTTGTCGGAGGTGCTAGGATAATTAAAATGACAAATTCCATGTCCAGTCAGCTGAAGACTTGCATTATTTTTGTATTATAAAAAATTTGTTGAATTTATTTATATGGCTTAATTATTGATTTGGTCCCTTAAGTTATTTGTTGGTTATATTTTGGTCCCATAAGTTATTAACGTTACAATTTGGTCCCTTAAGTTAGTATCTTTTAGCCAAATAAATCATCACCGTCGGTCTTTTGCCAAAACGTTAAATAGGCACATGTGAACGGTGACGTGACAACTTGCAATATGTATCCACCTTAGACATTGGCTTAACGGTTTTGACAGTGTGGATTTATTTGGTTGACGGAACATAACTTAAAGGGACCAAATTGTAACGTTAATAACTTATAGGACTAAAATGTAACCAACAAATAACTTAAGGGACCACATCATTAATTAAGCCTATTTATATATATTAAAACTCTAGAAACAGAAAATTTCAAGAATTAATTTTTGCCGGAAAAACTTGTTTGTATTGTATATATAAACAATAATTCAAGTTTAAATTGAATTATTGAATATGGATTTCAATTTCGAATTGATTGCATATTGTCTAACCCCCCTTGCGTTTTCTTATTCAGAATTTTTTGTACACTACAAAGGATGAAAATTCTGAGTTAAAAGCTATAGACTTTGGGTTATCAGATTTTGTCAGACCAGGTTTTTCTTCACAAGCCCTTGGTTTTGGTATTAGTATCTTTTTCCTCATGAGAGTTCAGCAATTTTCCTAATTATTTTGTCATGTAATACAGATGAAAGGCTTAATGACATTGTTGGAAGTGCATATTATGTGGCTCCAGAAGTTCTCCATAGATCTTACAGTACAGAAGCTGATGTGTGGAGTATAGGTGTGATAGCATATATTCTACTATGTGGTAGTCGCCCATTTTGGGCTCGAACGGAATCAGGTATTTTTAGGGCAGTTTTGAAAGCTGATCCAGGCTTTGATGAAGGTCCCTGGCCATCCTTATCTTCAGAAGCAAAAGATTTTGTCAAACGCCTACTAAATAAGGACCCTCGGAAGCGAATATCTGCTGCTCAGGCTCTGAGTAAGTTTTCTTGTCACCTCTAATATAAACGAGATTCTAATAGGACATTTCTTGAGATTTGAACTATAATCTTGTGCTTGCAGGTCATCCTTGGATACGTAATTACAATGATGTAAAAGTTCCACTTGATATTTTAATATTCAAGCTCATGAAGACATATATGAGATCTTCATCCTTGCGTAAGGCTGCCTTAAGGGTGAGTATTTTGGTTTCTAAATACACTAGAATGCAATTTGTGATGAAAATTACCGTTTTTGGTTTTTAATTGTATTAGTAAATTTATACTCATTTCTTTGGCAGGCTTTATCTAAGACTTTAACTGCTGATGAACTCTATTATCTGAGGGAGCAATTTGCGTTATTGGAACCAAGCAAAAATGGCAGCATATCCTTGGAGAACATTAACAAGGTCAATTGCCATATCAACTTGTAAGAAGTTTATTGTTTTGTCAGATTCCACAAGTTTTCTCATTCAGATTTTTTTGGGCAGGCCTTGAAGAAATATGCAACAGATGCCATGAAAGAGTCTCGTATCACTGATTTTCTTTCCTCGGTAATAATACCTTGTTCTATTATTGTAGATTCCAAATTAGTTTGACTGGTTGTTGTCTCACATGTTCCTGCTATTTCCCTTTTATTACAGCTGAGTTCATTACAATATAGAAGGATGGATTTTGAAGAATTTTGCGCGGCTGCATTAAGTGTGCATCAACTCGAAGCTCTTGATCGTTGGGAACAACATGCTCGCTGTGCATATGAACTTTTTGAGAAAGATGGAAACAGGGCTATTGTCATTGAAGAACTAGCTTCAGTAAGTTAAAAGCACCTCAGCCATAGTTATTATTATACATAATACCACATTTACACCTATTTTGTTTATACTTAATAACTACGCTATATATTAAATCATCAGTATACATGGCTAATCACCACCATATTTCTTCAAAAAAATGTTTTATAGGAACTTGGACTTGGTCCATCGATCCCTGTTCATGTTGTTCTTCATGACTGGATACGCCACACAGATGGGAAGTTAAGCTTTCTCGGGTTTGTCAAATTATTGCATGGTGTATCTAGCCGAAGCCTTCCGAAGGTTCAGTTATGATGTAAAGCAAATGCATGTGGATGTGCTGGATTTTCTCTGCTATGTGGATCAATCATATTTAAATTTGTCTATTGTACTGCAACTGATGATTTGTCTCACCGGCATCTGAAGCCATTGCAAGCATAGCCCATTAAAGTATAGTTTCATTATGAAATGCAAAATGATTCTTTTGAAGGCGCTCAAATTGTAAAATAGTCTACAGAACCGTGGCTTAAGATATGAATCGTAGGTTTATAATTAGCTTTGCCTGGATGGGTGGTAATAATTTAGTGTCACTTATCTTAACGAATGCTTTTATATACATTTTACATTTGAAAGTCTTATAATTTCTACTATTTTTTTGTATTTGTGTATTGTCGCATGAGTGTACTAATTTTATATTTAGATTATACTTCTTTCCACATAATTATATTCTAAGACAATCTAAATATAAAATTATGAGCTTAATCTCAGCAAAACATTGGAGCTCCATAGAGGCATAAACAGTAAACAGTGCCTCAGCGTCAATATCAATGGAGAGGTTAGCGAAATGTTGTTCCTCGGTCAAAGCAAGGCACCGCCAAAGACCCGTACACTCTTCCATTGGCAGGGACATAGATATCCCAGTCAGCCTTTGTTGCAGCAAACATCACCAAGCCAGAAGAATTTCTAGCCACAAGACCCCAACCAGTTTTCCATCAGCAAAACACTCAGCATCCACGTCGATTCAGGGGGGAAGAAGCCTGCGTAGGCACTGCAACGGCTTCTGTATTTATTTTAGGAAAAGGATTGGCTTGTTTAAACTCCTCCACAAAGAGAGAAACACTTTGTGCAACCCCAACGGGATCAAAGACATCTTAGGTAAAAACAGTTTGGCTAAACAATTGTTGAGCCAGGACATTGGAGGCTGATAGCCAATACAACATCCAAGTTTGAATATCCATCTGATTAGTAATATAAATACCCAGGAGGGGGCAATGCATAAATAATTGATCAATATTTTCCAAAGATGTGTTGCAAAGAATGCAGCTCATCCAAATAAATGCCATTTTTTCTTAAGTTTCTTCTCGTTGGAAGGATATCTTTGGCTAATCTCCACAGGAAATTCTGAGCACTTTTGGGACTGTAACATTCCAAATCCTCTTCTATAAACCAATGCAGTTACCATTTGACAATTCAGAGACAGAAACACGGTGTCTGACAAATTATTTCCATCCTTCTTCCAATGCCAAATAAGCATATCCTCGGGACGTCTCAAAAATAGAGATATTGATAATTTGCTGCGGAGTAAAAATACAATGAAAGAGGATTAATACATCAGGTGCAGCTTAAAGAGGAACTAAACTGCACGTGATTCTAAATTTGTGTTCCCCTTTCTATAAATTTTTTTTAACCCTGAGAATATTTCATTCTGATCTTGCCACCTTGAGCTATTCCATGCTGAATTGACTTTCAAAATATGTTGCAAAACTTCAATAACTTTGCATCACAACCAAACACCAATAACTTCGGTATATTGTTATCTGCTTGAGCATTATGTGCAGCCAAAACGAAGCTAAAACCAAGTTAACAATAGATTAGAACAGCTCAACATTCAGGCAGCAATCTACCGAGTATTAATGCTGCTATAAACATCTTCAGACAATTAAAAGCAAACTATGGAAACATGAGTTTGCAAATTTATTTTGTAATCAAAATAACACAAGCAAAATCTTGCAGAACTATTTTATGTCTGAAATTTCTGCAAACCAGTTAATCTCGACAAGGTAAAAATGATGTAAAAAGAACCCAAATGGCAAAAAAATGAAGCTCTGCCATTAGAGTTCAGTTAAATTTGTCTGAAACATATAATTCAAATCTAATGTTAGTACATTAGTACTCCTTATCTAAAAGACAAGAGGCATTACATACACATTCACAAATCCTGTAATTTAGTTCTACATCTGGTTACTATGATGTGTTGCAAAGAGTGCAGCTCATCCAAGTTAATGCCATTTTTTCCTAAGTTTCTTCTTGTTGGAAGGATATCTTCAGCTAAATTGAGATCTCCACAGGAAATTCTGAGCACTTTTGGGACAGGAACATTCCAAATCCTCTTCCATAAACCAATACAGTTCCGTTTGATGATTCAGTCAGAGAAATAATTCTCTCCTCACAGAGAATGCAGTGAGCTGATCTAACAGAATAATTTTCATCCTTCTTCCAATGCCAGATAAGCATATCCTCAGGACATCTCACAGAAAGAGGGATATTGATAATTTGCTATAAAACATAATATGCAATGAAAGAGGATAAACACTCAAGGTGCAGCTTAAAGAGGAACAGAATTGCACGTGATTCTAAATTTATGATCCCCAAACACCAATAAGTTTGTTATATTGTTATCTGCTTGACCATTATGTCAGCCAACACGAAGCTAAAACCATGTTAACAATACATTAGAACAGCTTGACATTCAAGGAGCAATATACTGAGTATTAAAGCTGCTATAACTATAAATTTCATCATAGATTAAAAGCAAACTAACTATTAAAACATGAGCTTGCGAATATATTTTGCAGTCAAAATAACCCAAGTAAAATCTTCGTAAAACTATTGTCTGTCTAATACTTCTGCAAACTGATTAATCTTGACAACGGAAAAGGGATGTAAAAGAAACTGAATGGCAAAATGATGAAGCTCTGCCAATAGAGTTAAGTTAAACTTGTCCGAAACATCTCATTCAAATCTAATGTTAGTACAATAGTTTTCCTCATCCACAAGTCAAGTAGCCATTACAATTGAACACATTCACAAATTCTATAATCTAGTTCTACAACAGGTTACTAAAATCATTCAACATTAAAATACATAATGAGCATCCTACTCCTACAAGAGCAAAAAATTCTTCTTTTAAAACAAATTAAATAAAAATCTACATCACGAGGTGATTCACCCTCACCATCAACAATAACATATCAGTAAAAGTAACTATCTTGATGAGAGCTTTTGGTGCAAATCCTCAGTGAGAACTTGCCTCAAGCTTTCCCCAAAGAAATACAAAGACTTCTCACTATCCAGCACCCTAGGTTGAGCTCCACTCTCATCAGGATCCTTCCACAACTCCGCGGGTTCAGGCTCCCTAGCAATCTGACACAAATTATGCAAAACACAACACGCAACAATAGTCTGCGGCACATGATGAAGACCCACATTCAACTCCTGCAGAATCTTCCACCTCCCCTTAAGCAAAGCAATAGCTTCCACAACCACAGACCTACCCTTCATAAGCATCCCATCAAACAAATTCTGTGCAGGAGTACCCATCCCACTCGGAGAAAAAGGCGTAAGCAAAAACGGCAACAAAGGATAACACCAATCACCAACAACATAAGGACGAACATGGTGACCGCGGACATTGATCACCTTATCCCAAACAACATCACCAGAAGTTAAACGCTGGTAAAGAAGACTATCCCTGAAATGAGTAGCATCATCTGTTCCACCAGGTGCTTTAACACAAACATCCCAGAAAATCTTCTTATGATCAGAAACAACCTGAAGAAGAACCGAAGGGTAACCGTAACGCGAAAGATAAGTAGCGGGGTTTGAACTAGGACCAGACCGAAGCTTAACAGGGGTGGAATCAATAGCACCACACATATTAGGAAGTGAAGTGAGTTCTTCGAAGGATTGTGTGATTTCAATGAGTCTGCGACGACCAACAGGGATTTTGATGAATTCTGGGTAGAGTTTAGTGGCAAGGAGGCGCGTGACCATATTAGTGATTTTGGCAACAAGGTAAGGCTCGAGAGAGTAACGATTCGCGACGGTTTTCGCGGAGAGGCCATGAGCGAGACGAGAGAGGACCATAGCAACGGCGTAATCAGACGGAAGAGAGAGATTTGAAACGGCGATGTGGGGTTTGAGTTTATCAACGACAGTGGTGAAAACGGGGTAGGATAGTCCGTAAAGAGAACGCCACTGAGCGTCACGGAGAGGAGCTTCGAGGGACCAGATGTGTTCGGTTGAGAGGGCGCGGAAGGCTGCAACGGAGTAGTCGGAGGCGTTTGGGTTGCGATTACGACGGTGGCGTTTGTTACGGTGGTTGGAAGGGGAAGATGGTGTTCGGGTGGATGCGACGTGGGAGAGGACGGAGGCCATGGTGAAGAGAAGGAGAGGGGCGATGGAGGAGGATTGGAGAAGGGAGGAGGCGGAGGAGGTGGAGGAAGTGGCGGTGGAGGAGAGTGTGTCGGTGGTTGGGTCGAGGGAGTTGTGGAGGTGAAGGAGATTTGAGAGCATAACGAGGAACCATTGATCCATTGCTAGTTCTGAATCAAAACCCTAATTTCTTGTGTTGTTTTTTCTCGATTTGGTTTGAATTAGGGTTTTTGAATCTATAAATATATATATATATTTGATTATGAGTGAGAGAAAGTGTGGATCTATGAAAAAATGGAGGAGATTGCAGCATTTGTTTCACTTTCTCTCTGCTTCTGGTGTTGGTGGTGGTGGCAGTAGCCGGTCACTGCCTACTTCAGCACCACACCACTACTCCACCTTCCAACCCATTCTTTTTTACCAACAAAACATTCAACATTTATCTTTTTTTAGGAAACATTCAAATTAAACATTTGTTTTTTTCACATCATTTGTTACTTTTCAACTATTTGCATACAAACTTTTAAGTGAATAACTAAAGATTTCAACAATAATAATTCATTCAAATAAAACCAAGGATTTGAATCTAAAAAATTTATATGCAAATTGGTCAAAAAGATAAAAGATGATTGTTACTTAAAATTATGTTAAGGAACAATAAGTTTTGCTTTTTTACATAATGAAATGTTAAGGGCGATCAAATCATCTCATGCATACAACAGTGAAATGTTTAGGGCGATCAAATCCTCTCATGCATGTAACATTTTTTTTTTATCTATTTCTCTTAGACTTTAAACAAATATCTTCTCCTTTTCTCTCATATTCGTTGTTTTGTTTGGAATACGAATCATTCATCAACTAATATGTATTTGATTGTTTATGTTTATAGTTGATTGAAGTCAACATTTCATGTCGCACATGACCGTTTTGTATTTGTAGAGGGTTCAAATCTGAAATTGAATCTTCTTAAGTCTTTCTCTCTCATTCTTCATCCTGCTCGGAATCTTAATCATCCATCAACCTTAGGTGAGTTGGCTTTTGGAGATAAAAAGAGTTAGGACAAGGCTTCAAGGTTCAATGAACAACGAATGCTAACACAGTTATTTATAGATCACCTGCTAAAGAAATTTTCACATTGACAATTGAACTAACAATCTTCATTGACACATTGATGCCATTTTTTAAACTTTTTTCAACACTCATTCAAAACTTTTTTTCTTTATATCTCTCGATTCTATCACAATATCAATCTGCTACATTACTCTCTCTTTAGTTCCTTTTCTCTCAATGTATATATAGGATGTATGAGTGTATATGGATCATTTTCCATAAATATATGGCATTTTGAAAATTGCACTTTTTTTTTATTAACAAGTATGCAAATATTATCTTGATTTTTATTTATCATATTTCAATTTTCTTCGACAGTTAACTACCGTCGATTAAAATTCATCGACAATTAACTATCGATGAAGTTATTTTGGTATTTTAACGGTGTTTCCCCGCATCCTTTGATGTGGGAACAACATTGTTCTCATATCTTCTTCTTTAACTTGGGTTACACCTTATACTGGGCCTGGGCCTGGGCAGCTAGCCCCAATTTAAAGCCCATTTAGATTGGAAACAGGCCCACAAGAATTACCAGCAGTCTTCTTTCTTTCTGATCGCAACGAAGAAAAAACAATGATCTGACAAAAAAGTGAAAGTCTCCATTTAATTCCCCCCAAAAAGAACACGAAGAGAGAAGTAACAGAGCTTGTTCCGATTTTGGTGAATTAGGGTTTTGAAAATTGAACAGAGTTTGGTGAATTACCTCTCAAGCTTAGCTTCCTTCGCTCCTCATTCAAACCCTAATTTGCTACCATGACTGAGGTTTGATCAACAAAATCTTACTCAAAATTTCAATTTATTATTCTGAAAATGCATTATTTTCTTCAATCTTCGTATTCCCTTAACTATATTATGACACTGCACAATCAAAAACACAAAAAAAAAAAGTTTTTTTAGTTGGGTCTTGTAGTTTAGATGCACTTTGTTTGGTTGTGACTTGTGCCTGATAATTTGTATGCACTTTTTGTTAATTATGAACTGTTTTTCCTCTGTTTTTGCAGTACTGGGTAAGTCAGGGAAACAAATGGTGTGATGTGTGCAAAATTTACATATCAAACAACCCTTCCAGCATCAGAAATCATGAGCTTGGAACACGCCACAAGGAAAATGTTACGAAGCGGCTCGCTACTATGCGAAAAGAGAATGCTGCTAAAGATAAAGAACACAAAGAAACAGCTAATGCTCTTGTGCAAATCGAAGCGGTAAGACTTTTTTTTCTTATCAAACATGTGATTCTTTCCGTTAAGGTGCATAGGTTTATTTGCATTTCATTGGAAAGGTTACTAGAAAATTTGAATGTGTTGTTAATGAACATTATTTGATAATAGCCATTTTAAATTCGGAATTTACTTATGGAAAAAAAAAATCACATTGATAGAAAACTTTGGGTTATATCAGTAAGCAGGCCAAAGCCTTGTCTTGCATCTTCAATTCTTAGCAATATAACGTTAGTGGAGTAATATTTTCAATAGATTTATAATATTCAATATATATAACTTTACTGAAACTCCACTTTAGAGAAGCTGTGTTTTTTCAATCAAGTGCTCAGGGATCTATTGTATAAACTGTCTTTGTTTCATATATTAGTTTGCATGTACTGTGCATAATTTTCCCGAGAGGAACTTATTTTTATCTCGTGGTTTTTATATTTTATTGTTTAGCATTACCATAAGTAAGTGAACGGGGCTGAGTTGTTCTCATTTGGTCTGTAGTCTAGGCTTGAAATAAGAAGGTTTGCTGCGTACATATTAGAGTTAATAATGTAGAAAGAAGAATATGCCAAATTATTTTGAATCCATATTAATGTCTGTTATCATTTTCAACACAACATCAACTGCATGATTCATTTCCAGCTGAAAGTCGGTCAGGCAGAAGGGTTTTTCATTCTCATTGTTTTACATTGACGTCAATTTAGTAAATGAAAAAATAAATTATATTAAGTATCGTTTAACCTTTTCAAACTAACAAATTTCTTCTCTAATTTAACCCTCAAATAATTAGCTTATGCATCATTCATATTTTATCTAGAACAAAAGGTTAAGCTATTGAGTGAATGCACATATTTTATCTAGAACAACACTCATGCAAAAGCCCTTTGGGCTTGAAGCTGAAAAGTGTCAAGTAAACGTACACACGTACTTTGTCCTGCAATTTAACATTTATTTACAACTTACAAGAATGGGAGCGATAAACTCATACTCAGTTCTACCCCCAAAAGATTATACTATTGGATTAAAAAACATAAATGGTTTTATATGTAATATATCTTACAATTCTACAATCAAACAATTCTACCCGTGATTGTATGAATACCAGTAAGTAATCACTAAAACTACACAATTCTTTTGTCCTACATGCTTACATCCAAAGACTACTATCAACACCATATTACCATATAATGTTTGTGGCCACTCCGAATCGCATCCATCCCATCTGACGTACTCTTGTTTTTACTCTTCTTTCCATTGGTACTCATTTTTGGCATCTCCAGCCTCATTTAGTTTCCTTCCGAACCATGTCTTGCCTAGCCCACATTATATTTTCCTTTCTGAACGACCGACTCATCTGTAAAAATCTTAAAGCTACGTAAGTTTTTGATTGAGGGGTAGTGTTAGATTGATATCATAATATCTATTGTATCTTAAATATTACAGTATCTTAGTTGATCTCTTATTAAAATATGTTGAGACAGAGAGAGATTTGAATTACCAGGAAGATGTCTATGTTGTGCTAGATAGCATGTCATGAACCAACTATCCCATAAGTTTAGTCTATTTTGGTGAAAGATTTGATACATGTCATGAACCTATTGTTACGGGAATATTAGAAAATGAAACGCACGAAACTACTGTACTCCGTTGATTTTTGGCAAACATGCGTCTGATTTCCATCAAATAAGGACATGATAATTCTTAGCTTGTCCAAAACATGACACTACATATTCTTGCTTTTCTTGTGTTAATTTTTTTTTTTGTAATATCTAGATCTAGCACTGCTCTTAAATGAAACACATAATGATTTTATATTTAATGAAGATGTTGGATTCCCAAAGGGACTCATTAAGTCAAATGTTGACTCATTCAAAGAATTGAAAATGAACTGGAAGTATGAGGAAGTTAGCACTTATATTGGTGTTTAAAAATGGGAAATGTATATGTTGCATGACTACTTCTTAGTTCATACGTTGTTTTTAGATTTGAACACATAGATGAGGTATATAGCGTTTCATATATCCATTTCTTTTTATTCTAATGCAGAAAGCAGAGCGTAGCTATCTAAAGGATATGGCGAAGTTTGAGGAAGCTAGAGAATCACATGAATTGGATTCTCAAGGCGGTAAGTATGAATTTCCTTGCATCTATTTCTCTTGATAGAGTTCTAATCAACTGTTCGTTAGCATAGTCTTATACATGTTTCAACATTGAAACTATGTTTAGACCTAATTGGCGGATACTGTAAGGAATGAGTTGGAGCGATATACAAAGAAAAAAGAATCTTAGTGACATCTCTGTTAGGACTCAGGAGAGCCCAATTTCTGGAAATTACTCAATATTATGCGGTCTTTCAAAGCAGAAGTACAAAATTATTTTGCCACACATCTTTACGAAAGTGACTAGGAATCATTGCACTCATAAGGTGTTTTTTTCGGGATAAAGTGGGGGACCACGGGTTGCCTTCTGTAACTGGATGTTCCAAATGAGTTCAAAGATTGATATCGTACGCCTTGCATGCTGCAGTTGTCACAGGATTATCTATTTGAGTAATAAATTAAGAAAGTGGAAAACTGTGTGTTAAAGATTGGAAATTGCCTATTCGGTAGAATTCGTTATACATAATTACTACTAGCCCAACCAAATTACCGCCCTTTCAAGAGTGGTGCTCTGGTGTTTTTGAGAAACTTGGGCAACTTTTACTTGTATCTAATTATCTTCATTATCTTTTCTGGGCAGTTTAATCTTGTATACCCATGTAGCTTCATACATTGGTGTTAGTGTATTTCCTTACTGCTGTATTGATTTTTTTTACCTCTGCTGATTTTTGCTGTGTGCTTTGGCAGAATGGGAGTTTGACAGCAGTTCAGGCTATTACTACCATAAAACAAATGGATTTTGCTATGATCAAAAGTCGGGATTTTACTATTCTGATGCCATTGGTATGAGTGTTGTACTTCTCATTTACATGTATATAGTAATAATATTCTTGTGTCAATACCATATTTACTTGTTTAAATTTCAACAGGCAAGTGGGTGACCCATGATGAAGCATATGCCTCGCCACACTTTGCATCAAACGCTGAGCGGAATGTACCATCTGGAAAAAAGGGAAAGATAACTTCACACTCCAATTCAGATGATGAATACAAACCAAATAAACACCATAAAGGAGCGTTACCAGTTAGAGTGAATCCCATGAGAAATGCAAAAACCGCCGCCGCGTCATCTCTTGCTGTTGGTAAGAGAAAGAGACCCAATGAAAAACCCAAGGTTATCTCCCAAGAAGAAAAAGAAGCTCTCAAGGCAAGAGAGGCTGCAAGGAAAAGAGTGGAACAGAGGGAGAAACCGTTGCTTGGGCTTTATAACAAGCCTTACTGAGTGTAAAGATATTTACTAACAACCTTGTCTTTCCCCACATATTTGAGGATTATACTTCTTTATGCCTGATTTGTTTATGCTGGCATTAACTGTGTCTAATTCCCAAGTTTTCTCTCTCTTGTGAATGTGTACCTTGTAAAATATGTAACTGTTTGATTTTTCTGCAATGCATGTTAAATCTCTGTCGTATTTGTATGCATGTTTTGCGAAAGGGTTGAAGGAGACGACTTAAAAGTCTGATTTAAGTTGGACTGATAAAATGCAGGCTAAAAATCCTCGTTGAAGATTATTTTTAGAAATGGGCAAGTTTTTTAATTTTTTTTATGGGTAATTAAAAAATATGCATGTCAATCCTTGTGTAATATAAGGATATGGAAGCAATGCACTTTTTAACGTTTACATTGTACTAGATTAGTGACACTCGTGCGTCGCATAGGTTTATTGTTAAGGGATTGACATACGAATAATAAAATGCAATATATAATTGGTAACGGTGAAAAAAAGAACAGGTGATAATCCATAGTAGACAAAATAAAACACTTTATAAAATGTATAAAATCTGAAAATATTTTAAATGAAAATTCGGTAATCCTATTAATAATTCGGTAAAAGAAATATGAAAATTTTAGTACATTGGTATGTTCATTACACATTGCGAAATACTTCCTCATATACGACGTTAGACGTCACCAATTAAATTGATGATGATATTATTAGTTTAAAACAATGACCACCTGTAAAATAAATGACCACTTATTTAACAAAACAAAAAACCACCAAGTACAGTTGCACAACTTTGCTTGCAAAGAAAGAAATAATAAAAGTATGCATAGGAAATAAAGGCTAACAACATAATAATGTTTTGAACGAAACAAAATTCAGATTAAATTCAAAAAAACATGACATTACACGACATGGTCTGAATCCTTAGATAATAGACCAATAAATTATGAAAAAACAAAATAGGAAGATTGCCAAAATTGGTGTAAACATCTCAAACAAAAAACGCAAAAAGGATATTCCAATTCTCAAAAAAATATGTGTATTGATAAAATGCATGTTAAATTAGAATATCAGTTAACCAGTGGTATGAGAGGAAGGTTGTAAGGTCATGTCCTTCCATTTGCAAAAATCAAAATATCAAAATATATGATTCTTCTGTTGTCTGTGTAATTTACCACGGTTTAGGTTTTTTTTTTTAGAGAAACACGGTTTGGGGTTTGCTATATATATCCGAGTTTGCATGGAAATTAGGGTATTTTGTTTGTAAACGTATTAAATAAGTGTACAACAACTTGTCAAAAAAAATGTACAGAAACAACATATATATACAAATGATGATACAATATGATAGGAATGAAAAACTCATCAATGAGGAGAAATATTAGGGATTGTTGTATTTTAGAGGAAATTTGTTAGATTAAATTGCTACTAAACTAATGCAGCATTTTAGAGGAAAATCATTAGGTTAAGTTGCTGCACACCTAACAAAATTAATAAAGAAGGATTTCAGTATCATCTTTATGAGGTGTAATAAAACAATTCCATCGTTTCAAATATATCGTTCTTTGGATGTATTTTCTCATCAGTTTATTATTTATGCAAAATCATATGATCTACAAGAAAGAGACATGTTACATCGTGTACTTTGATCTCTACATTTTTACCTCATCAGATGATTATTTATGAAAATTTTAATGAGCATGTGCCATGACTTAGTCTCCCTTCATTAAATTCTTAATTTAAAATTGTACTCGAAAAATAAAGTCCGAATTAAAATGACCGAGTCAATAATTTCGGCTGGTAGTGACGCGTGTCTCCTGTCCGTAGCTAAAAAGTTGTAAATTATATAGGGCCACGTTTGTCAAACTCTTTTTATCTATTCCCTCCGGTCTTAAATGTAAGCAACTTTTTACTTTTTAGGTTCATTCAATAAATAATGTATGTGATCTATAATATGAGTCACATACATTATTTATTGAACGAACCTAAAATAGTGAAAATTTCCTTACATTTAAGACCGGAGGAAGTACTTGTAGATCCTATTTATAAAAACATGTTCAAAAAGAAATTTAGTCTTATTTATAAGAAAAAGACTTTTTTTTGGTCAAGGATATACCCTATATTATTATTCTCTCTAATATGGTGCTGAAACTATCGAAATATAATCAACAATTCCTACATTATTTTTATTCCATCAAATAGCATCCGAACTACCATTTTCTCTTCTAATAATAGTGTAGAGAATTCTAATTATATATTAATAGTTAAGGAATGTTTTTTATTTACTAATTAAGTAAGGAGTGCTAGAGTATTTTTTGGGCGTGAACCAAATACTTTTCATGCGCAATTGTTGAGATTAGTCTCTTGAATCAGGTATGACCACAATTAATAGTAAAGATTTCTTGAGGGGACTAATCTCACTTGAGAGATTTAACACTAATGCATCTACAGTAGAAGAATCGAATTTAAAACTTTTGGTTAAGCTCAAAGTGATTACTTACCATCTCATCCAAATACTCTTAGGTAAGAGAATGCTTCACGATCAAATTATTCTGTTGGGAGTGACTTGCATTTTTATTTTGTTATCGTGTTATAGGTAGAAAGCCTTCATCGTAGTTTAGTGATAACTAATTTCCATGAAACAACATGTGTAGAAATCGATCGTAGTTTAATGATAACTAATTTCCATGGAAGAACGTGTGTAGAAATCAAGTCACTAACTACTTACTTAAGAGGTTTAAATCCCTGTCGGTTGTGCTTTGCATTCTACCGAAAGGGAAAAATAAAAGTTGGCAAGAAAAAGGGAATTGGGTTACCTATTACATTAACGATCTTCATAATCATAAGTAGACTTTACATAAAGACAATATTGCATGCTTGCCTTGGCTTGCTGGTTCTCTCACACTTTCTTTTCGTAAAAGACTTTACTTTTTCTTTAAAAAGACTGCGTGTAACCACATGAACATTCATGGATTGGATATATATGATGAAAAATCTTCCTCTCTATCCAATATTTTTCTCTCTTTAGATGAAAATATCCTATGCTTGAATCAATCACTGATTGCAGCATGCTATTCATTATTCGAGCATATCCAATCACATACATGAACTGTGACCTATTCTATTATGCCAACTCTCTCAAAAGTTTAAAATTATAGTGTGTATACATACATACATACTTGAAATTTAATTCAAATATATAATTTAAAGCAACAAAAAGCAATGCTATGTATCATATACATGAAAATTTTTGTTATCTCTAAAGTAACAGTATCATATACAATTAGGCAATGCTATGTTTATTATTAGCAGGCAGGCACCTAGTAGGTCATTAAAATCTCTAAAGTATTACTATAGTACAATTAAGCAGCTGTGTTCATTATTATGAGCAAAGCACCTGGTTGATGATTTTCAATCTGTGTGCTGTTCTCTGCTTTTGCTAATTTTATTAGTATGTTAATTAGTGCCATGATTTATTTCTGAGTAAGTTGGTACTTAGAAGCAGCTCATGTGGACAGTACAGTGGTCCAAATAGTACAACTAAGTTGCTAGTAACATCTCATGGTTATCACTGCTTACAGCCTTGTTAGTGACATAAACTAATAGTTAGAAACTTTTTGATTTTGTTTCTAAATTCCCAAAAGTTCTATAAAAGTTATTTTCAACTCTAACAGATTTTTTTAATTATGCTAATAAGCTAGATCAAGCCTTCAAATAGCTCAATCAAGCTTAATGAAAATTTTATGATACAAGTAACAAGCCAATTTTAAACCTTGAATTTTTTTTGAAAACCTATACAAACATATTTCCACCCATTATGTTTCATGAAAATGATATGAAAAATTAAAAGTGTATGATCCTACCATCCTTCTTTTTGTATTTTTCTTATAATTGTGGGGGTATGAGGGGACCAGGATTATAGAAGAGTATAATTTGAGACACGACACATGCCAAGATGTTACACATTTCTAAATTCCAATTCCAATTAGAGGTAGTACATTGTTAAGTGGTCATCAATCATTGCATCATGTAGCCATGGACAAATAATCACATGCTTTATGGTATCTTACCATGACTTTTTTTACCTTTAATTTGACTTTGGGTGCCCAAATCCACAACAAAATTTTCCCTGTTTTACATGTTGCGATCATTATTCCCTACACTAATGATTATTGTAGATTAAAAAGCTTGCCTCTTTTCTTCTGTCATGCTTTTATACTTTCCATATTAAGTGGTAAAATTGATTCTAAACGTGTAAGATAACTTTGACATGTTTGGATGTTCTAGTATGATTAATCTTGCCTCAAGAATTGAGTCTAATTTGGAGCTTTTGCATCTAAAATTGGTTTTAGCTTCAACTTTCTTTTTCAACTAACTTTTATCTAAACATAAATCACTTTACAATCAACACACTTTTAATCAACATCAATTTTATAAAATTAATTCTTTCAAATCTTTGCCATCTTGATCAAATAGATAACATGTTAAGTAATTCTACAAAATGTACTGGGACAATTATATTTGGTGGAGGTTAAATAGACTTGAAATTAAAAGCACTTGCCAAAAATATATATGATTATGAAATACCAAAGCATCAACATATGAAAGAACCTTTTATATATGTTTGTGTGTGAAGGGTACAATTATGATATTATGTTCATACAAATTTCAGACTCAACAACATGAAAATGAGAAAAGAACATGTTTGGCAACAGCATCAACAGCATAGAGCCCTCAAAAATGATTAGGAACGTGAGAAAGACCCTATTCCCCTAGAAATCTGATCCATACGATTATCAGACCCCAAACAACCTAACAAACCTCTCTTATAAGGCAAGAAAGTTCTCTTCTTCATCTCCTCAGTAACAGCCCGGTTTATTGTATAATGAATTTCATGAGCCGAAACCGGTCCACGCCGCCTCGAAAACGAACCGGAACTCTCATTAGACCGGAAACTAGAATTCCTAACATCATCTTCCACAACAGTTTTCTTAGACAAAGCCGAGTACTTTCTCAAAGCATCTTTCTCACTGGCTCTTCCTTCAGAAGCACTTCGAAATAATAGAAAATCTCTTATCTTCCATTTTCTATAACCTTTCGTGAAAGACAAGAACGATTTCACGTTGTTACTTGTGGAAGAAGAAACAGAAACATCTTTATCTTCGGATTTTTCTATGATGTCTGAGACTCTTAAGGGAGACAAAGACCTGCTTCCTTTCCTACCAGAAGATGTTACCCTCTCTCTCCCTCGTTTTTCTTCTTCTTTTCTCAAAGTTTCTTCAATTGCTGCTTCAAATGGACTAGAATCTCTCTCAGTATTATCATGAACCGCGTTTTTCTTTCGGATTCTCAGAGAATTTGGTGGCAAGGGTTTCATGGGACGGATCTTTCCACCGTCGAAGAGTTCGTCGGCGGCAGAAAGAGACTCCTTTTGGAGGTTGCCACTGAAATCAAACTCAAAATCATCATCGTTTCCAAAACTGTAGTTGTTATGGTGATTGTTGGGTTTGGTTTCTTGGTTAAAAGGAAGAGAGGATTCAGAGAAAAGAGGTGAAACACGAGAGGGGCTAGTAGGAGCACTGAAGAAGAAGTTGTTGGCAAAGCGTTGAGGGGAAGAAGGAGCAGTGATGTATGGAGAGGAACAGTTACTGTCGAAGTTGAAGTCTACAGGAGGAGTAGGTGGTGCAACTGGTAGAACCACCTCCATGTTGGTTTGTGGAACCAAACCAAACTGTTGCTTTGGTGGAAATGGAAAATGGGTGTCGGTTGGAATGTCAAGGGGTGATTATATAGAGAAGGGGAGTGGGGAAGGATAGAGGAAAGAGGGAGGTATGAGTGGGAAAGATTGACTTTTGAGTGAAGGACTAGACTGGTTTTTAGAAGGAGCAGCCTTTACTAGACTACCATACCAATTGTTTTCCTTGCTATCATTAATTATAGTTTTTTCTTGGGTCAATGGTGTGTGTGAGTTGGTTGATGTGAGCTAACATTTGGATATGATATGAATAAGTACAGACCTCTCCATTTCATAAAAAATTGACTTCTCCATTATTACATTTTTAGGGTATATGTTTGTAGGACATCCCAAAGTTGTGTTCAAGAGATAGAAATAAAAGAAATTGATATGATAAATGTGATAAATTGATTTTGAAATATGAAGAAAGAGATAAAGAAAAAATGTGTGTTGAATTGTTTGTAAATATGAATGCATTTATATCCTTTATTTACTTCTAAACTAATAATAATTAATTTGACACCTCTATTTCTTTGGAGAAACGAGAAATAAAGATGATCGTCATCCTAACTCGATATGAATTTTTGTTTACAAGTGATAGACATCTCTGATTTTATAAGTCAATTTTATAAGGCTGAATTCTATAATTAATCCTTTCACAAATACTTATATTTTATATCTTGATATCATCCGAACTAACATCAAAAGACAAATAGATAAAAGGGCAATCAGGTGCACTAAATCTCTTTCGATAGAGTATGGGAAAGGGTCCCACAATTTAAGATAGATAAATAAAATCGATTGGGATATAGACGGTAAAAAGAAATGGAAAATGATATAGAGCACGCAACATTTTTCGTGCATGTTGCACGACAAAGTTATTCTCTCTTTTATTTGATGAGAAACCACAAAATATCTCTTGTGAGCTATGATAATGTTATGTACTATAGATCAATCTCATCCTATTAATTAATATTTAAATAAACTCTCATGCTTTATACTTTATCCTACCAAAGAAAATATTGCTTTGGAGTGTAGTAGTATTGATGATCATAGTGACCATAGCAACAAAGAGTATTGATGCTTATTTTTTGTTTTAGTGTTTACTTTATTGTTTTTCTATTAGTACATATAAACTAGCATCAATATTCAAGGCTATTCATTAAACAAATTGTGTGTAGCAGCGTATGTCGTGCAAATTCGTCGGAAAGGGAGTCGTACCATATAGCACAGCTCAAAAGAAATAACTCCAACATAAATTTTAAGATGGCATTAAAGTATATCTAAGACATGTTGGTTATTTGTTATTGCATCACGCTTTAGATTTCCAATTCTTGACGTGAGAAGTGTGTATCAGATGAAACGTCGCCTAAAAATATGTATATACGTAGAGTAAATCATACTTTATAAATTGGTTTTGTGAGGTTTAACTAGATCCAACCAAAACTTTAAAATAACATGCAGTCCAACCGATGTTGAGTAGATTCTAATATCATCTTAAAATTATTGGAGTTTAACTCAACCCCTATACAAAATATTGATAAGGTGAGCAGTTTGAAATTCATTTTCAGGTAATCATGATCTTAAATTCATTTTCAGGTAATCATGATATATGTCATTTTCGGTTTTCCCCCTATAAAATTTTCGGTTTGATTTGCATCCTCGTAAAAAAAAAATTCCAAAATACCACCCTCCCCCATCCAACTCAGCAAATTCGCTTACGTGGCGCTGATTTGACATTTTTTTTAATTGGCCACGTGTAAAAAAAATTCCACATCAGATTTTATTTTTAAAATATTTGAAAATTAATTTAAAAAAATCATAAAAAATTTCAGATTTTTTTTCCAAAAATTAAGATTTTTTCCGAAATAGAAAAAACAAAAAAATAGTCGAATTTATTTCCAAAAAATTTTAAAATCAAAATTTTTTATTCAAAAATTTAAAAAATCAGAAAAAAAAACTATAAGATTTTTTTAAAAAAAATTAGAAAATACAATCAGATTTTTTTTAAATTAAAAATATTTTAAAAAATTCTGGAATTTAATTTTCAAAATACAAAAAAAACAAATTTTAAAAACTAAAAAAAAGTCAGATTTTTTATAAATAATTCTGGAAAATTTTTTAGAGGGTTTTGCATCGTCGTGGAAAAATGATTTTTTTTTCCCAATATTTTATAAAAATTGTGGAATAAAATTTTTGAATAAAAAATCTGAATTTTAAAAATTAAATTTTTTTCCAGATATTTTTTAAAAAATCTGACCTTTTTTTGTATTTTGAAAATTAAATTCCAGAATTTTTTGAAATCTTTTTAATTTTAAAAAAAAATCTGATTATATTTTGTGATCTTTTCTAATTTTTTAAATTTCAAAAAAAAATCTTATATTTTTTTCTTTCTGATATTTTAAATTTTTGAAGTTTTTTTTTCGATTTTAAATTTTTTGTAAAAAATCTACTTTTTTTTTCTATTTTTTTATATTTCTGAAAAAATCTTAATATTTTTTCTGAATTTTTAAATTCGATTTTATAAATTTTTGAAAAAAAATATGAATATTTTTTTTATTTTTTAAAATTAATTTTAAAATATTTTAAATATAAAATCTGATGAGTACATTTTTTTTTACACTTGGCCAATTAAAATAATAAAAAATGGAATGAAAAAAACCAAATCAGCGTATTTGCTTAGTTGGATTGGGAGGGGGTATTCTGGAGAATTTTTTTTTTTACGAGGATGTAAATTAAACCGAAAATTTTATAGGGACGAAAATGACATATATTACAAAGGCGAAAAACACTATTAACCCAATAATATTTGTTATTCAAAAGAAAAAAAAGACGGTTTGATTATTCAAACTTTAAGAAAAATACCTTTTGATTTAAAGAGACGCATGCTTACAAAAGAAAAGAAAAATGCACGAGAAAGACAAAGATTTTGCATTTGATTGTCAATTCTCTTTTTGTTGATGTGATGGCAATTGGCCATTGTGTTACTTTTTTGTCTATCTCAGCTCAGCTTCTTTCTGTTTTTAATTTCTTGGTTAAATTTCATTAGGAATAATAACACATTTGTTTAGATTTTTAAAGTGATTATTCCCAAATTTCAGTCCTATGAAAAGTTTATTCCCCCTGCTACCTAGACTAGATAACATAAGGTTTAAGTGGAAGACAAAATGAATTTTAGTTTTACTTTATCCATTCAAACACCAACAAGAAATAGTAAACTTTCATTAGAAACAGTATTAGAGCTATCACCTATATCATGACACTTTGCACCTAAAAAATTTGAAAATAAAAAATGACAAAAGATATTAAACATGCATATTTCCACCATTGTGACAAAAAAAAAAAGACTTTTCTTATTCATCTTGCTGAACAGTGGAAGGAATGCTTTCATTTTCTCGTTATTTATTATTTAGAAATTTGGTTGCAATTTTTGACGATCAGTAGGGAAGGCACATTGTCCTCTAATGAAGAGAATTTTATATATGAAGTTTATTTTTTGATAAAGATATTAATATTATAAATGAAGGTATGCACTTGAATAAAAGATAATTGAAATTAATTCACACACAAAAAAAAAAAGATAATCGATATGAACACGTTGCACGAATATATAATAAAAATGTCCAATACGTCATAACAATATATCTCCTCTGTTCTTTTTTGACTATTGTCCATGAAACATCCATAGTTTATTATCAACCATATGTAGCAACAAACAAGCAACGTCCCTTTCAATTTCAACCTTACTAATCATGTTCTCTTTAAGGCCAATGATATTAAGAATGGTTAAATAGTATTTGAAGTTTTATAATCTTAGTCCGCTACCACAAAACAATATCATAATAATATTGAGTTCATAATAATTCAATGATCATTATTTTTCCACCCTATGAGCTTTTCGCACGCCAGATTCTAAAATCTAAAATATTTCAATATGTTTTTGGAGATTTTATGGAATTTTTATCCAATTCAAATTTTAGAATCCGAACCGCATAGAGCGCGTGAAAAACTCATAGGATATAAAAAGAAACTGTCTAATTCAATTGCCTAGTTTGGATCACATTGCGGCTTGCCCACACATATTCTCTCAAAACGGATTTCTATCAACTTGGCCACTTGCACAACCATGACGATATACACACCACAGGTTTCTAGATTGTAGAATTTCTAGTAATAAAATTAAAATATCATGCATGAATACTCCCATTTCTTAACCAATTTCACATACAATATGTTCAATTAATAAAAACAACAGAAAAATAAATTATCAAACTTACCTTAATTTGTCTTCAATCAGCAAATTTTAACTACTACTGATTATGACATATAGTCTGCCAAGAAATTTATATGGTCAATTTAGCCTTAGTCTGAACATTTTTTGTATGAATATACCATGTGCAGTGTATGTACAATTATAATTATAATTATAATTATGTGAGATCATTTCCAGGTTTTAATAAACAATAAATTTTGCTCAAAAAAAAAACAATAAAGACATAGATTTATTCTAGATCTCTGTCATGAACCAAATCGATAAGAAATCTAATTAACGATTTGCTTTTGCTTTGTTGTAACAATATTTCACGGTAGTAGTTGTTAGTTAGATGACTAAAATCACAAACGACCTCAAATAGTGAGAAAATGATGTGCATGCTTTGTCATTTTGTTTCTTTAGGGACATACCGTAAGCTTAATTGGCGGTTGTTTTTTATTGATTAAATAGTTGACATGAAATTCATTCATTCATCCCAACTTGATTCTTATTGACCATAAATAGTATATGAAAAATAAATGTGTACTTGGGTTTATAAAATTTGCTTCTGGAAATCGAAATAATTTTGATAGAATTCTTTAGTTTCTTGCATAGATAGAAAATCCAACAACGCAGACAAATGTGTTCTCGTCAACTCTATTTATTGTTTAATATTAATTTGTACAACTAACAAATTGTTGACGACAAAAAAAAAAGTTAGTAAATATTGCAATTAAATCACATGTACAATGCTCCTACTCGTCCATGACTAATGTGTATGAAACATTCTTTATTTTTTTAATAAAAAATAAAGACAAGGAGACTATTTCCTTGTTTTAAAAAAATAAAGAGACTATTTACTTCTTCTTTTTTTTGTCTAAACCTCCATTTCTTAACTCGAGTGTTTGGATGAGGAAGTAAGTAGTTCGGATCTCTTCTTGGTTAACCAAAAGTCATGAATTCAAATTCAGTACTGGAAATGTTGAGGCGTTAAAATGTTTGAGAGAGAGAGTTTTATCATCTATTATGGTCTTATCTAACTTAAATGATTAGTCTCTATAACTGCAAGCATGCGATTCTCAGTTTAAACATAAAATTAATTCTAAATCATTTCTTCTTTTTTCTAGTGCACGAGAGAAATTGAAGGAACTTTATTCCGTAAATTATCATTTCGTTGGTCGTTTCATTTGTATCCGTTTTACATAAATTGATGAATATGAGTCGAACCTAAAATTTAGTGATGGGTGTGGTAGATGGGAGAGAAGATTAAAAAAGTGATTTTGTGCACAAAGAAAGAGTGAATTTCTTCGCAGTTCGCATTATTAGAACAAGAAATCAATAGATAAACTGAAACTTTTTTTTGAAAAGTCAATAAATAATCTGAACCTTAAAACGAGTTTCTAATTTCAACTTCATTAGATAGAGTTTAGAAGAAAATAATTTCTTGGAGCAGCAAATGGCGCTTTCAAAAACTTATGTGATGAATATTTTTCTTACTCTTTCATATCTCATTGGTAATATTGAAAGGATGGTGAACTCTTTTAAGTGAGGACATTGTGGGTCAAATAACAAGGTATTCTTTGGCTCTTCTGGAATAAATAAATTGTCTATGCACAAAAATGGAGCCATGAGTTTCAAAATTGTCGCAGCTTTTAATCTTGTCATGCTTGATAAACAAAGTTGGAAGTTTATGACGGATCGAAATGCCCTTGCTTCTCGCCTTTTGAAAGCTATATGTTTTTCCCGAATTAGTTATCTTGATTCGAATACTGGACACACTCCAAGCTTTGCCTGGAGAAGCATCTGAAATGCTAAATGTGTTGTCCATGAAGAAAATCATGGATAAAAGGTGGTTTATTGAAGGTTCCGTGATACCCAAACCTGTTAATAGTGATCCAACTTTGAATGAATTGATAGTTGCAAATTATAATGCTACCAGATAGCAAGACTTGGAACACAAGTGAATATGATTAACCTGATTTTTAGTCAAGCTGTGGCCAGCCAAAATCTACACACAACTTTAGTTCCAACGGTGAGTTTGGAAGGCTGAAAACAATGGCATTTGTTCTGTCAAGAGTGCTTATCGCATGCATGGATGAATTAATCGACGCTTCATTTATGCACATGCCCAAAAAAATGAGATCTTATCTAGAAGGTACAGGTTCTCCTAGAACCAAAAATGTGGTTTGTTGGCATATTTGCCGTAACTGTCATTTTCTTTAATTACGCAGGCAGTCAACAGATTTGGCGAAGGTTAAGATTTCATGCAGTGGTTGATGCAACAGTTTTGCATAGCAATGTCGTGGCTTCTACTGTCAGTTTTGACAAATCTCAGCTGGACAAACATAAATATGTGTTCTGTAGCTTGTTGTGGAGCCCAGAGAAGCAACGTAATAACAAATTATGGAACCATGCAATCGATATAACATGTATCTAAAACAACATTTTGAAAGAAGCTATAAGCATCCTTTCGTTAAAAAAGTTTGATAAGTTTTGAATATAATTTGTATTTTGTCTAAAAGATGACAGAGCTTTCATAGAAAAAGTTACAACAGATTAAAGCACTAATGCACATTATCATGTCAACAGATAAAAATAGATGATGATATGCAACACAAGCAATTTGGGAGAGACTATGTGCAAAGTGCAAATCCGATTAAACTTGGCATTTGGCTGTTTTCCATTAACATTGTCTTTTTAATTTTAAGATTGAAAATGAAATGAATATTTCTATATTGTTCAGTCTTTACACTCAATTTCAAGTTTTTGCAAGCAGCTACGTTGCACTGTGTAAAGATAGTATTAAAAATAATTTTAGCTGTCTACTAACGGTTAAAAAAAACAAAAATAACCTGAGCCATATTATATGGTCAGGTTCAATCCAAAATTTCAGACACTTAAATATATAATCTTAATAACCCTGGGTACCATATAACCCAGCTACAAATATAAAAATAATACTACAGTTCACTTAAGAGGGCAATAAAATCCATCCTATTTCAATACCAACAAGTGCACAGCTATGACCGTTATGAAGCCCCTTGAACTGCAGCGGCGGGTTGCATAGCTATATCCTGATTTTGCCTAGCAGCATATCCATTACTTCCATATCCGTGGCCACCATATCCATGACCTCCATAACCATTAGAGTCATTCCTCCACTGCAATATCACAAAGAATTAAATTAGAGATGGATTTAAATGATGATATCAGATTACTTGATTGGTTTCTGCTTTACTTAAAAGTGTGAGAATTCATTTTAGGGACTTCATAATCAAAATCTAAGGTGAAAAGAAATTAAAAAGTGTATGTATATGCTAATTGAAAACTTTTAGTAGCAACTAGTTACATTTTATTTTTATTTTTAGGGAGCAACTAGTTACATGTTGAAGGTATATGAATGTGAAAATTTTATAAAATAATTTGGTTTGTAAGTAGAAGATGCAGGTCAAAATAGAAAATATACAACAAACTACCAGTAACAATGGATGGAATGCACTGTTGCCTGTATTGCTTACACTACTAAAAAAAGTTAGTTTCACAGATTTAGTACACAAACATCAAACAAGACCCGATTACAGAGAGAATGAGACTCATAATTTTCCCATTAGATGGCCAAAGTGAAAATATAACAACAGATTGAATTCAGAGAAAAATAATAAACTCACATGCTTATTTCCTGGACTGCGACCCCAAGAAAGACGCACTGTCTGCTTTCCAATCACTGTTCCATTCAATCCCTGAATTGCTTCCTCGGCATTCTTTCTGTAACATAAAGAGCAGAAGGCATTAAAACATAGCTAATCCACCCAGTCAAAAATAAGACGGTACTAAATAATATTGGCAGTTACGATTGCAATCAAAATCATAGCATCTTATGCAGTTGTTCACAGCAACTTTATTTATTATCATGTCCTTATCCTTACATGATTCTACAGGATGAAGAGTCGGCATAATCAAGGATTCCCAATCCATTTGAGGAATACTTGTGCCACTGTTTATTTTGCAAGAAACCACCCACTGTGCTGTGGGGGTTGCAATGACTTGCAAGTAAGTTACAATCTATGTCTACGTTAAGGGATACCACAAGTGTACCTGTCAGCAAGTTGAACAAAACCACATCCTTTACCGACTGGAATTTTCACAGAAATAACATCACCAAATTGCAAAAATGGTTGTCTGAGATCCTCATCACTGATGTCAGAGTCAAGTCCTCCAACAAATATCTGCAACAGATATCCGTTACTGAGATATCAAAAGAAGTTGATTAAAAGATATAGAAAAAGCTACCAAAGCAGACTCACAGTTGTGTTGTTAGAATCCCCTTCAGATTGGGAACCTTGGGCCGCGGCACCATTGGAGTGTCCACCGCCACCAGCCAACACTACAGCTAGTTTAAGAAAGGAAAAAGTCAGCTATTTATAATTCTGAAGCATGATACGTGATATTAATGCATTCCAGTGATAAAACTCTGGTGTTATAAACATAAACAAGAAAAAGCATAAAGCCGTAAAAAAATAATTCTTCTGCCTAGTTATGCATTCAAGTTTCTACATTACAAAAAAAAAAAAATCTATAAACATACATCACTTAACATTCAATAAATAGATTGAGGTTGAAAAAATACAAACTTGTCGTTTAGACATCAAACAGTATACATCATGAGATAGGCAAGAGAATAGAAACAAAGTGGTGCAAGGGAATAGTAACAAAAGTTGTGCAAAAGCATAGAAAAATCTGCAATAAGCAATTGTCAAAAATAAAAAGCGCAAGTCCATTGATGCATAAAGCCAAGAACAAATATGATATTTATCATACGAATTAACATATTTAAGTAACAAGCTCAAAGACTTGTATTGAAAAGTCAACTATGAATACTAAAGCACCCTTAAAAATAAAACAGGTTACTTACAATTTATTTATCATACATGTTTATATTTAAATAAACATGTATGGTAAAGCCAGAAACAGATATTCATGCATACATATTCTTCACAATTTATTTATCATACATGTTTACATTCATGCATAAAGCCAGAAACAAATATGATATTTACGAATTAACATATTTAAGATGCAACAAGCTCCAAGACTTGTATTGAAAAGTCAACTATGATCACTGAAATCATAAAGCACACTTACAAATAAAAGAGGTTACTTACAAATATTTAAATTTTAACCAACATAAAATAGATATGCACAGATGAAATTAAACAAATCATTAAAGAAAATACTAGTATCAATCCATCGAGGGAATTGAATTATTAGGACCTCCTTTCAGTTATAATGAAAATTTGAAGTATCTGCAGCAGAAAAGGTTGGTGCTGATTTAAGGGGTAATAATTAAATAACAAACCTTGCGAAGAATATTGTTGTGGATTGCCGTAAGTTTTTTTCGGTGTTGCAACACCTACTCGCATAGGCCTGCTAGAACAATAAACGCCATTCATTTCAGTCATTGCTCTTGTCCTTTCACTTTCATCACCAAACCTTACAAAACCATAGCCTTTTGAACGACCAGTATTAGAGTCAATGACAACTTTTGCTCCCTTAATAGATGAGAATTTGCTAGCAAACGTCTCTTGAAGCATAGCATCAGTAACATCTATGGCTAAGTCTCCCACAAATACAGAGAGATCAGATGTAGCCTCAGAAGAACGCCTCTCACCACCACCACCAGCAGCGCTGAATGTAGCCCAATTCAGACGAAACGCCTGATCGGTATTTGGCATCATAGTACCATTGAAGTTCTGCAAGACTTTCTCAGCCATTGCTCGCGTATAGAACTCGACAAATCCATACCCCTCCGATTGACCAGTTTGCTTATTACGTATGACCTTGGCCGATACAACCTGCACATAAGCCAACGAAAAAACATCAACAAACCAATCAGAAGACGGCAATAAAAAAAGATTGGTCATAAATGCGATAATCGGCAATGTCTAAGCGTCAATGTCGGCTATTGATATTTAACATGTGAATATCCTACAATACATTATTGGACAAAAAAGCAAATTCTGATTAGCCCCATTTTTCAAAGTGCAGTTAAGAGATCTAGGTTATACTAGCAAGTCTAGTTAAAAACATTGGTCAACAAGGTCACATTTTCGGCCATCAAAACTCTAGGGGACCACTTAGGGTACCAAAAGTATAATTATCTTATAGGGGCAATGCCAAGGATAGAAAAAGGAAACCATCTTAAATCACAAGAGTCAATTTTCACAACCCTAATTCATTGAAGAGTCCAATAATCACACACAATAAGATCAATGAACTTAAATTAAACTTGAAATCATAGCTTAAAAGTTAAAACAATTAATGAAGGTTCAACAAATCCTAGTGATTAATTTAATCAGCAAATTAAACAAGGAAGCTTGTACCCTAATAACTTCAAGCAATAAATCAAGATCCTTTATATAAAAAACAGAAATTAACAAGATATGCTATTAATTAAGCAAATGAAGCATATTAATATTAATATTAATATTAATATTGAAATTAAAACAAGAAATATAACAAATTCAATTACAATTAAAGAGAAAGAAATAAACCTCTCCAGTATGAGCAAAGCAATTGTGAAGAAAAGTCTCATCCATCCAATGATGAAGGTCACCAAGCCAGATCGTCCTGATCTCTTCAGGCGCCAGCTGCTTCTGCTGATACTGATGCTGATGGCCGCCATGATGACTATGCGCAGATGGAGGCGGCGACACTTGCTGTTGATGAGGCGGCTGCTGCTGATAATGATGAGGATGAACATAAGGCATATAATGCTGAGGATACATCATCATCTGCTGTTGCATCATAGCCATAGCAGTAGCTGGATACTGCATAGACATCCATTGTTGTTGATACTGATGTGGCTGCTGCTGAGCCCACTGCTGCTGCTGCTGCTGCTGGTTCTGGTTTTGGTTCTGATTCAGATCTCCACCGTTGGTTTGTGCAGCCATAGTGGGAGAATCAATGAAACTTCTTTCTCTGTTTTTTCTCTTAGTTCTCTTTGTATGAAGAAGTAATAGCAGTTTTTGTTCTATTTGCTATTTGCACCTCCCTATTTGGTATAAGAGAGTCTAAACAAGAGAGACACTAAAGAGAAAGAGACAGAGAAAGAAGGAAGAGAAGGAACCGAAATGAAGTAGGGTTGGGTTTTAAAGGGAACGACAACAATAACACTGTGT